>Ga0315294_10000037_pt1 | contig 134143 bp, 138 predicted proteins | sample YL17G13_40_MG_FD_203626 | JGI IMG/M metagenome (GOLD analysis project Ga0315294, IMG submission 203626) | Sediment microbial communities from Yellowstone Lake, YNP, Wyoming, USA - YL17G13_40 | ecosystem: Environmental > Aquatic > Freshwater > Lake > Sediment | place: USA: Wyoming | collected...
AGTTTGACTGGGGCGGTTCCCTTCTAAAAAGTAACGAAGGGGCCCCAAGGTTGGCTCAAGGCGGTCGGCAATCGCCTGTGGAGCGTAAGCGCATAAGCCAGCTTAACTGCGAGTCCGGCAGGACAAGCAGATACGAAAGTAGGGGCTAGTGATCCGGTGGTTGAACGTGGAATTGCCATCGCTCAACGGATAATAGGTACTCTGGGGATAACAGGCTTATCGGGCTCGAGAGTTCATATCGACAGCCCGGTTTGGCACCTCGATGTCGGCTCATCCTATCCTGGGGCTGTATAAGGTCCCAAGGGTCCGGCTGTTCGCCGGTTAAAAGGGTACGCGAGCTGGGTTCAGAACGTAGATAATACTGCGTTTTTCCGTAGTAATACGGAAATAGAATTGACTTATATCGGTGAAGCCCGACTGCAGGTTCCGAACGCTGCAAGGGTAATACCGAGGGAAGGTTATAGATGCGAGAAGAAACCAAAGCATATATCGCAGGTTTTCTCGACGGCGATGGAAGCATTATGTTTCAACTCATTGAACGCAAAGACTACATCTATGGCTACCAAATAAGAGCAAGTGTCTGCTTCTACCAAGACTCTAACCATAAGGAAGGGTTAAAATGGTTAAGAGAGAAAATCGGATATGGATATATCCGTGATAGAAACGACGGTGTAAGCGATTACACGATTGTTGGCTATGATAAGGTAGAAGAAGTGCTAAAGATGGTAAAGCCGTATGTAGTATTCAAGGCAGTTCATGCGGAAAGAGCATTAGAGCTTCTAGGCGCTATAAGAGAGAATCTTAAGCCAACACCTGAACAGTTAATGAAGTTGGCAAAGCTGGTTGATTCTTACGCAATCCTTAACTATTCAAAAAAGAAAACGAATAACGCTGCAAAAGTAGAAGAATTTTTGAATAGAAAGGGTCTATTAACCCCTGTAACGACTGAGAGCGAAAGCTCGAGATAGTCTCTTAAAATGAGATTATAATACGTCAACTCCTCGAAAGAGGATGGAGATATAGTCTATGCCGCTAGTAATAGCGGAATTAACATGCGTGAGACAGTTCGGTCTCTATCTGATGTGGGCGTTAGGATACTTGAAGGGGAGTTCTCTTCAGTACGAGAGGACCTAGAGAAACGAACCTCTGGTGTTCCGGTTGTCCTGCCAAGGGCAAAGGCCGGGTAGCTATGTTCGGAAGGGATAAGCGCTGAAAGCATCTAAGTGCCAAGCCCACCCCAAGAATAGGTATCCCTGTCCTCGCAAGGGGACTATAGGCTGGTCGTAGACTACGACCTTGATAGGCGCAATGTGTAAGATCCGTAAGGATTTGAGCTAATGCGTACTAATCAGCCAATCGGCTTGGCTTTTAAATCTTTCTTTTGGTTTAATGTAGTTTTACTGGTACTTGTATAAAGTTGTCGATTTTTTATTTCATAAAAAATCGATCCTGAGTCCCGCCTTGGGCGGGACGAAGGATCTAGAGGAATATAGATTCTTCGCCGCATCTGCGGCTCAGAATCCAAAAATTTCTTCTATATTTGACAGTTTGAAATTTTTGGAGTATCCATACCGAGGGGGAAACACCCGTTCCCATTCCGAATACGGCCGTTAAGCCCCTCAGGGCCGATGGTAGTGTAGTCGTAAGGCTATGTGAGAGTAGGTTGATACTCCTAAAAATAAAAAACCCTGCAGTCAAAAGCTGTGGGGTTTTTTATTTTTATGCCGAGCGATACCAAAAAGTTTTATTTAGGTTTAAGCTCGGCATAAAACAAATCCAGGTTTAAGCCGAGGATTAATACTTCAGTCATTTGCCCGCTAATCTTAATATGTTAGCGGTTTTTTATTTGTTAGATTTTGCCACTTTCTACGTCTATTACATTAGAGAAGGCAAGGCCTTCGCTCGTACCCCCTCGTAGCATAATCGGACAATGCCCCTTTCTAACGAAGAGGACGATGTGGGTCCGAATCCCACCGAGGGGGTATCGAGAATGGGCGTGGTTAGGTCAGAAAGGCTAATTACGCCCATTAATTTTTATTGACTTACGTTTTATTTCCGGTATACTTTAATTAACCTCTTCGTTGGAGAGAAGATTTATGCTACGAGGAAAGGCGCCGGAAACGGCGCCTTTTTTATTCCCCATTAAAAAACCCCGAGTTCATCGGGGTTTAGGTAGGCGATAGGTTTAACCCTATCAACCAAGCCTCTCTTGTATGAGTAATAAAAGTATGCCACTTATTGCCGCGAAATCAAGGCCAAATCCCCGCCCCTGCGAAAACGCTTTCAATATTTTATAAAATATTCCCGTTAGATTTTGCTTCTTTCTGCGTCTATTAGAGTAGAAAGGAGGCTTAGGATGGGTAATGTAATTTCTGTAGAAATCATAGCTAGTAAGATTCTTGAACTAAGAAGCAAGAGGGTGATGTTGGATAGTGATTTGGCCAAGCTTTATGGTGTAGAAACTAAGCAATTAGTTCGTCAAGTGAAAAGAAACATTGACAGATTTCCGGATGATTTTATGTATCAGCTTACTAAACTTGAGGTTACGAATTTGAGGTGCCAATTTGGCACCTCAAAGAAAGGAGGAAGGAGATATCTTCCTTACGTTTTTACTCAGGAAGGCGTAGCCATGCTCTCAAGCGTATTAAACAGTAAAAGAGCCGTGCAAGTCAATATTCAGATAATGCGCGCATTTGTGAAGCTACGGTATATTCTATCAGCCAATAAACAATTCGAAATGAAATTAAGAGAACTGGAGGATAGGCTTAAAATACACGATAAGGATATCCGTGATATCTTTGAGGCGATTCGGCAGTTAATGGGAGTGCCGGGTGAGCATAAGAAGATAACCGGCTTTGCCGCAAAGTAGGGACTGTCCCTGAAGTTTGCCCAAGGAAGAGGGTAATGAACTGGTTGCAATTTGCAACCGGTTCCAAACCATGAAGCATTCCAACGTAATGCCCCTGCCGATTTTCTCGCTCCTTGTTTGCTTCGGGATATTGTTCGCGCACGAATTTTTTCTCCGAGTGCTTCGGTTTACGGCTTGCTCCGGCCGACCATACACTGCGTCGGCCTCCGCTCGCCGTAATTCCTCGCACTCATTTGCCGAAAAAATTCTAATTGTGCGCTCACAACATCCCTCGCAAACCGCCAGGGGCATTTTTGGGGGATTATACACTTAAGATAAATACAGCTACTCTAAAGAATGTCTAATTTTTTTAAAAAATATGTTGTATTTTCTTTACAATATGTTATACTTCAATTGGGAGTTGTAATAATATTACAACACGGGAGATTTAATGACCCAAAGAAAGGGGGTGAAGTTTATGGCTACTTTCGGAGAATTTTTTAAACAAAAGCGCATAGCCTTGGGAAAGACATTAAGACAGTTTTGTTTGGAAAATGACTTGGATCCAGGCAATATTAGTAAGATTGAAAGAGGAAAGATGTCGCCGACTACTTCCGAAGAAAAATTAAAAGAGTATGCTAAGTATCTAAAGATTAAAATTGGAAGTCAGGATTGGAAAGCTTTCAAAGATTTAGCTGCCATTGGCGCTGGTAAAATTCCGGAAGACCTAAAAGACGAAGAGCTGTTAACAAGACTTCCAGTGTTTTTTAGAGCATTAAGGGGCAAGAAGTTCTCGAAAGAGGAACTAGATGCATTAATTAAGAAAATCAGAGAATCTTAATGGAATTGCAACCAATTCAAAAAACAACAGAACAGATAAACGGGGAGGCTGAGAGTTTTTTAACTACCTACCATCCCTCATTGTCTATTCCAATACCAATTGAAGAGATAATAGATTTAAAATTACAAATTGATATTATTCAAATACCGAGCCTGAAAGACGCCTTCGCAGAGGTCGGCCTTGATATAGATGCGTTTATTTCATCGGATTTTGCAAGTATTTCGGTTGATAAGTTTATACAGGAAAAAAGAAATAATCGTTATAGGTTTAGTTTAGCCCATGAAATTGGGCATATGTTTCTTCACGGTTATTTGTATAGGAAATTTGAGTTTAAAACAATAGATGAGTGGATAGCTGCTATTGGGCAGATGCCGTTTCAGGATCAAGAAATAGTGGAATGGCAAGCTGACGAATTCGCTGGTTTGGTGCTTGTGCCAAGATCTCTTTTAAAGGGTGAGGTTAAGAATGCATTAAAAGAGACTGAAGACCATGTAAAGATATCCTATAAAGATAGGCCAGAACTTATTACAGATATCTTAGTTAGGTCTCTCGCGATTAAATTTGTGGTATCCGAAAGTGTAATTAGGAAAAGATTTGCAAGAGATGGCTTCTTAAGTAAGTAAGGTTTCTGGGAATAGAAAAGGGCGGATAAAATTCGGTTGGGGAACCTTTATCCACCCTTAGGACACTAGATATCTGCACTAGCGCCGTTGTCATTAGTGTATCCTAGGGAGGTGTGATAGTCAATGCTTTTGATGACTTCTTTGCAGAAATATATAAAGAAGGAGGTATTAAGCTAATGGGCAAAAATCAACATGTTGTGCCTTACGAAAATAAGTGGGCAGTTAGAGGCGAGAGGAGTAGTAGAATTACTTCTGACCATCGTACACAAAGAGCAGCGATTAATGCTGCAAGAAGGATTGCCATAAACCAGCAATCCGAAGTAGTGATTCATGGTCAAGATGGAAAAATTCGGGATAAGGATAGTTATGGACATGATCCTTGTCCACCAAGAGATACGAAGTACTAAGTTTTAGGAAGACTGTGGGCGGTTCTAAATTAAATAGAACCGCCCCGAATTAACCTTAAATTTAAAAAGGAGGTATCTAATGGAAGTTAAGTCAATATTATTATGTGAATCTGCTACTCCGCATCCGGATGGAACATTTTCTTTGCTTCGAGGAGGGATAGACAACTGGAATGCTCAGTCTTTCCCGACACAAATAAGGTTTAGTTTTGTGGTAATCCTTGAATTAATATCAACAGAAGTTGGAAAGACGCATATCGCAGAATTAGATATAATTGATGCAGATGGTAATAGGGTATTGCCACAAGCAAAAATTCCGTTTTCAATACCTATTAGAGTGAACGTCACAAGATATAAATGGAATTTGGTAGGTGGCAATATGATAGTGCCTATTACAAAGACTGGAAGGTATAGTTTACAAATAGGTGTAGATGGACATAATTTATCTTCTATTGAATTTCAAGTAGTTCAAGCCGCACAACAGATTCAACAATAACTAAATAGGGGGGGGTATGGCTTTTGAATCCCAAGCTCGAAAAGGGCTTGGGATTTTTGGTTTGGAGGGGTATAATAGCGTAAGGGAGGGATAAGCCATGAACGATTGGCATCCGCCGGTTGAGTGTCCGAAATGCGCCAGTAAGGAGACGCGATTCGTGGAGCCTCACGAGGAAATGTCGGTATATGAATGCAATGTTTGCGGCTGCCGTTTTGAGATAGAGGAAGATTAGGGGTAAGTCGATGCCTGCAAAAAGAAAGAAGAAGGTTGAATGTCATAAGTGCAATACCCAGTCCAAGTGCTGCCGGCTGGGGGCATGGGTAGATTTAGAGGAGGCAAAGAAAATACTGGCTCTGGGCATAAAGGGCGGAGATTTTTTCCATCTGGAAGAAGACGATAGTTTTCCTTCCGGATACAAAGTCGGCACAAGCTTTGAGGATGAACCATGCTCTTTTGTGACCCCTGACGGCCTGTGCGCTATCCATAAAATTGATTATAATTTGAAACCCAGCCACTGTAAGGAATTCCCCTACGAAAACGGCAGGTTGTCATCTATTGCCAAGTATCTGTGCGTTGTTGTGAAGGCAAGGAATAAAAACAAATGAAGAAAAAGACGTTAAGCTATCTCTGTAAGCGGGCGGTGGAGCTTGGGGCGAAGGAGGCTAAGATTATTGTGGCTTCCTCGGTTAAAACCGCTGCGTGGGTCAGATGCAAATGTCAGTTCGGCTGCGATGGTTACGGAGGATGCCTGACCTGCCCGCCGAACTCGCCTACTCCCGAACAGACGCAGAAGGTAACCGATTCCTATTCCAAGGCTATCCTTATCCATACGCCGAGCGGATGGAAAGCGGACATCTCTGATATTGTTTCAAAACTGGAGAAAGAGGCGTTCCTGGCTGGTTATTACAAGGCGTTCGGCATGGGAGCTGGCCCCTGCAGGCTGTGCCGGGAATGCGACTGGAAGAATGGCTGCAGGCATACGGATAAGGCAAGGCCATCTATGGAGGCATGTGGCATAGACGTGTTTAAGACCGCGAGCAATAATGGTTTTACAATAAATACCCTTGATTCAAGCCGTTGTAAAGCAGCTTATTTTGGCCTTGTGCTGGTGGAATAAAGGCCGGGGAGCGTTTTTTAGGAAGCGGTTTCATTTGACAAAACTTAATAACGTGGTACAATAAACGAGTATCCAAAAGATTAGAAAATCTTAAGCCGTGAAGGAAGACAACTAACCTTTGCGGCTTTTTTATTAAAAGGAGTAATTATCAAAAAAGTAAAGACTTCGCCGAAAGGCAGAAAGTGCAGATACCCGCACTGTAAACACATTTTGAGTATTTATAACCATGAGCTCTTTTGCCATGTCCATCTTGGCAGGGTTAATAACGGGGGCAAGCGCAAGGCTTCTTGATGACTATGACTCACAGGACAGTTCATACAGCAGGTTTGGCGCACGTGGCTAATCAGCCCGGAACGAGTTTCTACGGGCTGGGGATTGCGCCAAAAATTCTTGATATCTTAGAGCGGATAAAATTTAAGGTTCCCACGCCGATTCAGCTGAAGGCGATCCCCTTGGCAATTGAGGGAAAGGACGTCATTGGTATCGCGCAGACCGGGACAGGAAAAACGCATGCCTTCGCCGTCCCCATGGTGCAGTGCCTCGCGCAAAAAAAAGGGCTGGGTTTAATCCTTGCGCCTACGCGGGAGCTGGCTATCCAGATTGACGAGGCTTTCCAGGATATCGTACAGCAATTCGGGATGCGCACTGCCTGCCTTATCGGAGGAGCTCCCATAGGCCCTCAGGTACAGGCGCTGCGTAAAAACCCCCGCGTGATAATTGCCACTCCGGGCAGGCTCATTGACCACATGGGCCAGTGGAATGTATTGCCTGACGAGGTAACGATGCTGGTGATTGATGAAGCGGACCGCATGCTGGATATGGGTTTTGCCCCGCAGATAGAGCGGATTTTACGTTTCCTGCCCAAAGAAAGGCAGACCATGCTTTTTTCCGCCACTATACCTAAAGAGATTATAGAAATTGCCGCTAAACATATGAAACTGCCTGTTTGCGTAGAGATTGCCCCTTCAGGCACGACTGCTGAAGGCATCACCCAGGAATTATTCATTGTGAAGAAGGAGACGAAACAGAAGCTGCTCGGTAAATTGCTTACGCAGTATCATGGGGCGGTTCTTTTGTTTTCCCGCACCAAGTATAACGCAAGAAAGCTTACCTGGGCGATCCGCCAGATGGGGCACAGTGCAGCTGAAATACATTCCAACCGTTCTCTCCCCCAGCGCCGCGAAGCGCTGGAAGGGTTTAAATCCGGTAAATACAAGGTGCTCGTGGCCACTGATATTGCCGCAAGGGGGATCGACGTCAGCGGAATAGAGTTAGTCATTAATTACGACATTCCCGAAGATGCCGAGAATTACGTGCACCGCATCGGCCGCACAGGCAGGGCAGGGGATAAAGGCCATGCCATTTCTTTTGCCACGCCCGAGCAAAGCAGCGAGGTGCATGATATTGAAAAACTGATCAGGACTTCCCTGCCTGTTTCAAAACACCCGCAGATTTCTTCAGAAGAATTTATTCATTCTCCGCATAAGCCTCCGGATAAACAGCAAACCAAAAATTACCACAGGCAGCAAAGGCGCCACACCTACCATAAGCACTGATATTTGAGGGACTCCCCCTTAAATCCCCTATTATTTTGAAATAGAAGTGGTATAATTGAGGAAAAGAAAGAGATTTTTTAAAGAGAAAGCAAGGTTTAACCAGACGCGATAACAAAGGAGGCAGGTAAAATGGATTGGGGAATGAAAAATCGCTTATCAAGGATAATTAACCCTAAAACAGGGCGTTGTGTTATGTTGGCTGTGGACCACGGTTATTTTCAGGGGCCTACGACGGGTTTAAGAAATCTCGGCAAGGCCGTTAACCCTTTATTGCCCTACGCGGATGCATTAATGATAACAAGGGGCGCCTTAAGAACCTGGATACCCGCAGAAATGGATAAGCCGGTTATCTTGAGAGTTTCCGGAGGCCAAAGCATCTTGAAAGAATTATCGAACGAGATAATTACCACATCCATTCAGGATGCAATCAGAATAAATGCCTCTCTAATTACCTGTTCTGTATATATCGGGGCAGAATTCGAAAAACAGTCAATTGAAAATTTGTCAAAAATTATTAATGAGGGCCAGGATTACGGAATCCCTGTGCTTGCCGTGACGGCAGTGGGTAAGGAGTTAGTGCGCGACGCAAAATATTTAGGCCTGGCCTGCAGGATCTGCGTAGAAATAGGAGCGCAGATGGTAAAAACATATTATTGCGAACAGGGCTTTGATGAAGTTGTCGAGGCCTGCGGTAACGTTCCGCTGGTCATTGCCGGAGGAAAAAAAATAGAGGAGCGCTCTGCGCTTAAGATGGCAAAGGAGGCAATTGACGCAGGGGCCGTTGGCGTAGATATGGGCAGAAACATATTCCAGTCGGATAACCCCATCGGAATGATAAAGGCAGTAAGGGCTATCGTGCATCAAGGCGCTTCCATTGAAGAGGCCTTTAAGATCTATAAAAAGAAATGAAGGTCGCGGTCTATTATAATAACCACGATATCAGGATAGAAGAGCTTCCAAAGCCGCGCATAGAAGAAGGCGAGATTCTGGTTGAGGTCAGGGCTTCGGGTATCTGCGGTACGGATGTTTTAGAATGGTACAGGATTAAAAAAGCCCCCCGTATTTTAGGCCATGAAATCAGCGGTGAAATAGTCGAATCAAAATCAGAAAAATATAAAATCGGCCAGAGGGTTTTTGTAAGCCATCACGTTCCCTGCAATAAATGCAAATATTGCCTGGCAGGCAATCACACTGCCTGCGAGATGTTACATAAAGGCAATTATGACCCTGGCGGGTACAGTGAATTTGTCAGGGTCCCGAAAATAAATGTCGATACCGGGACATATCCATTGCCGGAGAATGTCTCTTACGAAGAAGGCACAATGATTGAGCCTTTGGCATGCGTGGTCAGGGGCCAAAAAGTGATTAACGTAAAGGAAGGCCAGGTTGTTTTAATTCTGGGAAGCGGCGTTTCCGGTTTATTGAATATCAAGCTGGCTAAATTAAAAAAAGCGGTGGTTATAGCTGCCGATATAGATAATTACAGGTTGGATAAAGCAAAAGAATCCGGCGCCGATAAAGTAATAAACGCAAAGGCGGGCCTTTCGCTTAAAGCAGATAGAATAATAATCTGCACAGGCGCGCCTGAGGCTTCTGAGCAGGCATTCAATTCCATAGACAGGAAAGGCATTATCCAGTTTTTCGCCATCCCTGGTAAAAATATTGAAATACCAACGGAGGATTTCTGGAGAAATGAAATAACGGTTACTTCAACCTATGGAGCAGCTCCCGCTGATTTAGAAGAGTCTTTAGAGCTTATTAAAAATGGAAAGATAAATGTCAGGGACATGATTACCCACACACTGCCATTAGAGAAGATCCAGGAAGGTTTTAAAATTGTTCTAGAGGCAAGAGAATCATTAAAGGTGGTACTGAAGCCTTAAAAAGAAATAAAAAATGGGGTCGGAGGTATAATTAGGGGGACGTTGTGATTAATAAGAAAGGAGGAAAGATGGAGAAGAGAATCGCTATTTTGTTGATGGTCTTGGTGCTTGTATGTTTCGTATCTGTTGCCCTGGCAGCAAAACCCGGCAGTGTGGCAAGATTCAAGCACGCTGACAGGAATAAGGACGGTGTAGTGGATCAAAAAGAGATGAAAATGGAACATGCCTGGGAGCATAGGCACTGGATAAAGGAGCGCGCCAAGGTGAATACGCCGCTTGAAACAAAGTATGATACGAATGGCGATGGCTGGCTTGAGCCAAGCGAAAGAAAGGAATTACTTAAGGATAAATACGAACTCATTAAAACCAATGGGAAGGCAAAGGTAGATACGGCTACGGAAGCAGAATACGATACCAATAAAGACGGCATCATTGACGCAAAGGAAGCAGAGCTGATGTTCAAAGATATTAAATAGTCCGAAAGGCCTATTTTCGAATAGGAGGGGACTTTTGATATGAAAAAAATATTCAGCGCTTTAATTTTTAGCCTGTTTTTATTTTGGGGAGGGATGAGTATGGCAGAACCGGAAAATGCCGGTATAGGGAATAAGATTGCAGTGCTTGAGACCAACCAGGGGATAATCGAAATTAAGCTGATGCCTCAGGCGGCGCCCCGGGCCTGTGAAAATTTTACCAGGTTGATTGAAAAGGGGTATTATAACGGTTTAATTTTTCATAGGGTAATAAAGGGTTTTATGATTCAGGGAGGAGACCCTACAGGTACGGGCACGGCAGGAGAGTCAATATGGGGTAAGCCGTTTAAGGATGAAGTGAGCCCGGATGTCCAGTTTGATAAACCGGGGATTCTGGCGATGGCAAACGCCGGGCCTGATACCAACGGAAGCCAGTTTTTTATTACTACAGCCAAAACCCCCTGGTTGAATATGCGCCATACGATTTTCGGCGAGGTTATCTCGGGTTATGACGTGGTGCAGAAGATAGAGAGCGCGGAAACCGGAGCAAATAACAGGCCGAAGTCCGAGCAAAAAATTATAAAGGCATATTTAAAGAAGTAAAATAAAAAGGGGCAAAAGCAAATAATCTGCCAGGGGTACTTTATGGACGACGTATATTTGACCAGAAGCGGTTATGAGAAGTTAATGGGAAAGCTGGATTTTTTGAAGAGAGAGAAACGTAAACAACTGAGCAAGGCAATAGGAGAAGCCAGGAGCCACGGCGATATCAGCGAGAATGCTGAATACGATGCTGCAAAAGAGGCGCAGGGATTGAATGAGAAGCGGATTGCTGAACTGGAAGGAAAATTGGCGCACGCGCGGATTATCGATGATGAGAATATCGCTAAAGATGAGGTTTTAATAGGAGCAACGGTTACGCTTAAGGATTTGGGTTCGCAGGAGGCGTTGGAATATACCCTGGTCTCGGAGACAGAGGCGGATTATGCAGAAGGCAAGATTTCCGTTGTTTCTCCGGTGGGGGCAGCCTTATTGAATCATAAAGAAAAAGATGTCGTAGAAATTAAAGTTCCGGCAGGCGTTTTAAGATATGAGATATTAAAAATATCAAGATAAAAACCGGCGCTTGAGGGTCAATGGAGCGACTGACAGCGGCATTGAATTTTTTATTTTGGAGTTATAATAATAAAGAGGTGGGCGATGGAAATCAAAGTGCAGAGATTAAGCCGCCAGCAGTTAGAGAAGATGGGTGTCTTTGCATGGCCGGTCTGGAAAAAAGAAGTCTCGAGTTTTAGCTGGAGTTATGATAGTATAGAAGAGTGCTATTTCCTGGAAGGCGCAGTCACCGTAGAAACTAAAGACGGCAAAGCAGTGAGTTTCGGCAAGGGTGACTTCGTGACCTTTCCCAGGGGTTTATCCTGCACCTGGAACGTAAAAAATCCGGTGAGGAAGCACTATAATTTCAGGTAATATGGAAAAGAAGCCTTTTCTAAAACGGCTATTCTATAAATATGAGCCCAAGGGCGAGGTGGAAAAATCCGGGAAGACTTATTATAGATATACCAGGGTCCCGCGTTTTTCAGAGAGAAAGCTCGGAAAAATATTATTATACTTATCTATTCTGATATTGGCGTTTTTAACCTTTGTTGCGCTAGAAAAAATAATTAATACCCCATCGCGCAAATATAAGAAGGCGGCTGTGTTATTGCAAAAGGAGGCAGGTTATGTGCAGGTGCTGTGCAGCTCATAAAAAGAAGGCAAAGAAAAAGAAGAAATAGCAGCCGGATTTTGGATATAAGCAAAACGGAGACCGGATGCAATTTGCGGAAATAAAAAAAGAGGTAAAGGAAATTACCTTTGATACGCTGCGCCTGGATTGCGATAATCATTTTGAGGCAGTGATTGTCAAGGAAGAGCTGGCTAAGCTTAACGAAAGGCTTAAGAAATTCTTCGGTGAGCCGGTCTGGCCGTCAAAGAACAGGCTCCCCCTCCAGATACAAGAGGCCGTAGACGGTTTTGGCGGGATCCTATCAGGGCAGACGCTTTATTTCTCCAGGGAGGGGGATGACGCTATATTTGCCATGCTCTGGCCTTGGCAGGATGCAGAGCATACCACGTTGAAGATTATCAAGAAGATTTAAATCCCTGTTTTTAAAAACCCTTCGCAGGCTCAACAATTTTTATACAATATATCAAGTATGCTTAAAATCGGTAATTTAAAATTAGAGTCTAATCTCATACTTGCGCCCATGGCAGGCGTAAGCGACCTGGCCTTCCGCATGCTTAACCGTAGATTCGGCTGCGAGCTGGCGTTCGTGGAGATGCTCAATTGCCGCTCCTTGAGCCATAAGAGCAGAAGGACGCAGGAGATGCTGGCGAGTAATCCCCGGGACAGGCCCCTGGGCCTGCAGTTATTAGGATGCGAGCCGAAATTTATCCTTAAAGCAATGGATGTGCTAAAGGGATATGAATTTGACCTCCTGGATTTTAATGCCGCCTGTCCGGCAAAGAAGGTGGTGCGCAGGGGTGAGGGCGCGGGCCTGCTAAAAGAGCCGAAGAAATTGCATAACTTGCTGAAATTATTAGTTACTAATTCCCCGGTCCCGGTTACGCTAAAAATACGCAGCGGCTGGGACAGGGATTCTATCAATGCCGTAGAAGTAGCGCTCTCAGGCCAGGATGCCGGCATCAGCGCATTATTTATCCACGGGAGGACAAAGTTGCAGGGCTATAGCGGGGGAGTGGATTACGAGGTAATCCGTAAAGTAAAAGAGGCCTCCGCGATCCCGGTTATTGCCTCAGGAGATGTACTCTCGGCAGAATTGATCAGGAAGATGTTTGCTGAAACCGGTTGCGATGCGGTTACGGTTGCGCGCGGCAGCCTGGGGAACCCCTGGATATTCAGGGGTCTAGAGAGGCCGGATATAAACGAGCTTGTGGAGACGATGACTGAACACCTGGCTGCTTGCGTTGATTTCTACGGCGAGAGAATCGGGGTGATAAAATTCCGCAAATTTTTCAGCTGGTATACTAAGGGATTGCGCAAGGTGCGCCCCTTAAGAGAGCAGTCTTCCCGCGCAAAGGCAAAAGAGGAGATGGCGAATATTATTGAAACCTGCCGAGCGCTTACAAAACAAAAGAAAGAGCAAAACTTAGCGGATAAAATTACGAGAGTGTCAGGAAAGGTATTGACAGGTTAACGACAGTGTGTTAAAAATTTAAGCGTGAACAAGATAATCGTAGGCTTAATCATTTTTGTATTTGCATTTATCGCTCTCTCCTTTGCCCAGACCATCATCAAGGCCGAGGTAGACAAAATCCGTTTAACTAGCGATGAAATCCTGGCCTATAAAATAACCGTTACTTCCTCTAAAGAAAATTTACCTCAACCGCAGATACCCAAGTTTGAAGGTTTTAATGTATTATCTACAACACAGTCATCTACGATGGAGTTTGTGGGAAACAATATCAAGGCTGTTCTTGTCTATGCCTTTATCTTAACACCCGCTGATATAGGTAAATTTAAAATTGAGCCCAGTACGATAAAAATAAATAAGCAGGTTTATTCTACGGACACCTTTGAGATAGAAGTGACCCAGGGTAAGATAAAACCTAAGGCCCCGCCAGAAGAAAAACCGTCTTTGCCAGGAGAGCCCCTGCCTGAATCAGAAGAAGCACAGATTACCCTTTAGCCTTTATCTCCGCTAAATTATATAGTATAATTGATTTTATGGGAAAATCCCTAGCAGCTTCTATCCGGTATTTGAAAGGCATCGGCCCTAAAAGAGCTGAGGTATTTGGCTCGCTCGGCATAAATACCGTAGAAGATTTTTTGTATTACTTCCCCAGGCGTTACGAAGACCGCACCAATTTTACTTCCATATCCGGACTTCAAGTCGGACAAACGCAGACCATAAAAGCAGAAATTATGGCCAAAGGCGAACGCAGTTCTTATAGGCGCAGAGGTTTTAGTATAATTGAGTTGGCTGTGTGTGATCAAAGCGGAAAGATATTTTGCGTCTGGTTTAATCAGCCGTATTTAAAAGAGTATTTTAAGGTAGGTCTAACTTTAATCTTGTATGGTAAGGTAGAACGCTACGGCCAAAGACTACAAATGAATTCTCCTGAGTTTGAGATTGTTTCTGGCGAAGGGGAGGGGTCCCTTAATATAGGCAGGATTGTTCCTGTTTATACCTTGCCTGAAGGCATAACCCAGCGGAATTTGCGCCAGATTATTAAAAATGCACTTGATGAATATCTGCCGCATATCAATGACTTCTTACCTTACGATATAAGAACGAGGAACGGCCTCCTAAATCTTGCTCAGAGCCTGCGCCTGATACACTTTCCCGATAATTTCAAGATGCAGAAGGAAGCCTACCGCAGGCTTGCCTTTGAAGAGTTCTTTTTATTCCAACTCCCCCTTGCCTTGCGGAAATTGCAGAAGAAGGAAAAGAAAGGCATAGCCCACAGGGTAGAGGGAGAGCTGTTGAAAAACTTCCTGGATAGCCTGCCTTTTACGCTGACCGGCTCCCAGGAAAAAGTTATCCGGGAAATAAAACTGGATATGGCAGGCCCCCAGGCCATGCAGAGGCTGCTGCAGGGAGACGTGGGTTCTGGTAAGACCGTGGTTGCCGGAGTTGCCAGCATCATCGCCATCCAGGGGAATTATCAAGCCGCCTTTATGGTGCCTACAGAGATACTGGCCAGGCAGCACTATGAGAAAATCAGGGGTCAGGTGTCAGGTGTCAGGTGTCAGGGGAAAATACCGAATATAGAATTGCTTAATAGCAGCTTGGATAAAAAAGAAAAGCAAAGGATTTATCAAGGGGCCAAAGCGGGAGAAATAGATTTGCTTATCGGCACGCACGCTTTATTAGAAGAGGGCGTGCAATTTAAGAACTTAGGGCTAGTGGTGATTGATGAACAGCATAAGTTCGGCGTGGGGCAGCGGGCCCTGCTGCCCAGAAAAGGCTTGAATCCCGATGTATTGATTATGACGGCAACGCCGATCCCGCGGACCCTGGCGATTACCCTCTACGGAGACCTGGATGTTTCCGTGATAAGCGAACTTCCTGCCGGACGCCTGCCGGTTAAGACTATATGCTTTAGCGAGGATAAGAAGCCAGAGGCCTATGCTATTGCCAGGAAGGAGCTGAAGCAGGGTAATCAGGCCTATATTGTTTATCCAGTGATCGAGGAATCTTATGCACTGGATATTGCCGGAGCAAAAAGGATGTACACAGAGTTGAAGTCCGGAGAATTCAAGGAATTCAAGCTGGGGCTTATCCACGGCAAGCTGAGACAAAAGGAGCAGGATGAAATAATGCTGAAATTCAAAGAGAGGCAGCTGGATATACTCGTTTCCACTACGGTATTGGAAGTGGGTATTGATATACCCAGTGCCACCTGCATGATTATTGAACACGCCGAGCGTTTCGGCCTGAGCCAGTTGCACCAGTTACGCGGCCGCGTGGGAAGGGGGAGCGGGGAGTCCTTTTGTATCCTCTTATCCGACGGCCAGACGCAGGAGGCAGGAGCGCGCCTGGAGGCAATGGTTAAATACAGCGACGGGTTCCGTATCGCCGAAGAGGACCTCAAGATCAGGGGCCCGGGTGAATTCTTCGGTCGCAGGCAGCACGGCCTGACAGAGCTTAAAATCGCCAACCCTTTGACCCAGATGCAGCTGTTAAAGCGCGCAAGGGAGGAGGCAATAAAACTGTTAAAGACAGACCGCAATCTCGCCTTGCGGCAGAACTGCTTAATCAGGGAAAAATTACTGCAGAGATTCCCGGAATATGAGAAGGTAATGATGGTAGGGTAAATATGCGTATAACAACCGGTAAATTAAGGGGAAGGATAATCCTGATGCCTAAGGGCATCAGGCCTACTCAGGACAAGGTGAGAAAAGCCCTCTTTGACATCCTAGGCGATATCGCAGGCCTGTCTTTCTTAGAATTATTTGCCGGCTCAGGTGCAATAGGCTTTGAGGCCTTATCCAGGGGCGCCTCAGAGGTAACCCTGGTAGAATATAACCGGACTTGCCTGCTGGCGATGGAGAAAAATATCGCAGCCTTGAAGCTTGAAAACTGCGTTTTATACCCTCAGGAGGCAGAGAGGGCAATAAGGAGATTGCATAAAGAGTGTAAAAAATTCGATATTATCTTCCTGGACCCCCCTTATCCTAAGAGTTTGGTCCCTCGCCCCTATGATAAATTGAACACGAGGGGCTCGGGATCAACGGGTAACCTGCAAGAGCAGCCGTTGTCAAAAAAAACCTTGCAAACGCTATCCGCTTATGATATATTAGCGCCCAATGGTTTCGTGGTAGCGCAGCATTTTAGGAAAGACGGACTCCCCGCAGAAAACGGGGAGTTGATTTTGATTAAAGAAGCCAGATACGGCGATACCTTATTATCGTTTTATAAAAAGAGGGAAGATTAACCGTGTGCCAGACAGCCGTATACCCGGGTAGCTTTGACCCTGTTACCTATGGCCATATCGATATTATAAAGAGGGCGCAGGAGATATTCTCTGAGGTGATTGTGGCTGTAGCGCACAATCCCCATAAGAAGCCGCTTTTTAGCGTAAGAGAAAGAGTAGCTATGCTTAAGAAGGCAACCGCCGGGCTCAGGGGCATTGAAATTACCGACTTTGACGGCCTGGTGATTGATTTTGCGCGTAAACAGAAATCCAGGGTCTTGATCCGTGGATTACGCATGCTTTCTGACTTTGAATATGAGTTTCAGATGGCTTTGACCAATAGGAAGCTCTCTCCGGACATTGAAACTATTTTCCTGATGCCCCAGGAAACCTTCAGTTATCTTTCCGCAAAACTTTTGAAAGAAACAGCTTCTTTAGGCGCGGATTTGTCCAGTTTCGTCCCGGATTTTGTAGAAAAGGCACTGAAACAAAAGTTACATAAGGTTACAGTAATTAGACGGAGTTCGAAAAAAGCAACCTTATGAAACCTTAGGCAACCTTATCGTGAAAATAGAGATAAGCCAAATACCGGCTGAAGGACTGACGTTAGTCGAAGATTTCAGTCCTCAGGCACTAGATTTAGAGACAGATATAATTAAATTTCGCGGACCGATACAGGTAAAGGCAGAAGTTTTCAGGGTTTCTAACGTAGTCACGGCGCGCCTCTGGTTAAGCGCGCCGATGCAGGCAAGTTGCAGCCGTTGCCTCGAGGATTTTGAAACCGGGTTTAAAAAGAATTTAGAGTTCCATTACCCGGTTGATAACTCAGAGTGGATGCTTGACTTAGGCCCTGATATCAGGGATGAGATAATCCTGGATTATCCCGTAAAGCCGCTCTGTATTCCGGATTGCAGAGGGCTTTGTCCTAAATGCGGCAAGAATCTTAACGAAGGAGGTTGTTCCTGTGGCTCTACCTAAAAAAAGACATTCTAAGGCGCGCGGCAAAAGGCGCCGGACACACTGGAAGTTAACGCAAGCCAATCTGATACCTTGTCCACAATGCAAGCAGCCGAAGCTACCTCATAGAATTTGCCAGGTTTGCGGATATTATAACGGCAGACAGGTCATTGAGATTAAGGTAAAAGAGAAGAAAAAGAAGCAGTGAGCACGAATTAACACGAATGATAAACCGAATTGGCACGAATAAAATTCGTGTGAATTCGATAGGAATTCGTGAGAATTCGTGTATAAAGATGAGAATAATTGTTGATGCCATGGGCGGTGATTATGCGCCCGGCGTAGTAATCAAAGGCGCCATTGCCGCAGTAAAAGAATATGAAGCGGAAGTGGTTCTGGTAGGCAATGAGATAGAGATAAACTTGCTGCTTAAGCAGGCAAGATACGCCGGCGATAAAATCTCCGTCTATCCTGCCGCGGAAGTTATCGGGATGTCCGAACCCGCTGCTGCCAGCGTCAGGAGAAAGAGAGCCTCTTCCATTGTTGTAGGGATAAATTTAGTCAAGGAAGGCCGGGGAGACGCTTTTTTCAGCGCCGGTAATACCGGTGCGGTGGTCTGCGCGGCTACGCTCGGCCTGGGTTTGTTGCCGTGGGTTGAGCGGGCGGGCATTGCTGTCTTTACCCCCACCTTAAAAGGCATATCCTTGATAATTGACGTGGGCGCTAATATTGACCCTAAGCCGGCACAACTGCTGCAATACGGTATCATGGCCGATGCATATTGCCGTTATATATTAAACAGGCCTGACCCCAGCGTCGGGATTTTAAATATAGGTGAAGAAGAGGTCAAGGGGACGGAGTTTATCAAGGAAACGCACGAGCTGCTGGAAAAGAGCAGCCTTAATTTTATCGGTAACGTGGAAGGCAGGGATTTATTCTCAGGTAAGTGCGATATTATCCTCTGCGGCGGGTTCGTAGGCAATGTTGCCCTGAAGGTTTCAGAAAGCGCAGTTGAAGCCATGCAGGTATTTTTAAAGAGGCATCTGTTAAGCAATCCTTTAGGGAAATTGGGGTTACTACTTCTGAAGACCAGTTTTGCGCGTTTTAAGAAAGAGCTGGATTATGCTGAATACGGTGGAGCGCCTTTGCTGGGTGTCAACGGCGTGGTAATTATCGGCCACGGCCGCTCCAGCGTCAAGGCTATTAAAAATGCCATCAGGGTAGCCAAGGAAGAAGTGGAGCGCAAATTTAACGAGCATATTTTAGAGGCGATAAAACCAAAGGAATAATATGCGTAAAGTAAGCATAATCGGGGTAGGTGAGTATTTGCCGAAAAAGGTTTTAACCAATGCTGATTTAGAGAGGATGATAGATACCTCTGACGAATGGATTACTACGCGCACAGGAATAAAAGAGCGTAGAATAGTGGCGAAGAATGAAGCTGCTTCAGACTTGGCCGTAAAGGCAGCCAGTCGGGCTTTAGAGGACGCGCATCTTAAGCCCGAAGAGCTCGATTTAATTATTGTAGCCACAATTACACCTGATATGTCTTTCCCGTCCGTTGCCTGCTTTTTACAAAACGCCCTTTCTGCTAAAAAGGCGATTTGTTTTGATATCTCTGCTGCCTGTGCAGGTTTTGTCTATGCTATAACCGTTGCCCAGCAGTTTATCGCACGCGGCAGCTGTAAAAATGCTCTGGTAGTTGGCACAGAGGTTTTATCTTCCATCACTGACTGGGAAGATAGGAATACCTGTGTTTTATTCGGAGACGGCGCAGGCGCGGTAGTTTTATCAGAGGTCAAATCAGGCGGCATTCTTTCAACCTACCTTGGCAGCGACGGTTCAAAGACGGGTTTATTGATGCTTCCCGCCGGCGGTTCCAGAAATCCTACTACTCACAAGACGATAGATGAAAAGCTGCATTATATAAAAATGCAGGGCAACGAGTTATTCAAGATAGCGGTAACCACTATGACAGAGGCAGCACAGATTGCCTTGAAGCGCGCAGGCTTAGAATGCAAAGACATAGACCTGATTATCCCGCATCAGGCGAATATCCGCATTATCCTGGCTATGGCCAAGAAACTGGGTTTACCAAAAGAAAAGGTTTACCTTAATATAGAAAGATACGGGAATATGTCTTCTGCTTCTACTGCCACGGCATTGTGTGAGGCAGTTAAAGAGGCTAGGATTAAGAAAGGCGACATTGTTCTTTTGGATGCCTTTGGAGCGGGTTTGGTCTGGGGCGCTTGTGTCATCAAATGGTAGCTTATCTTTTTGCAGGGCAAGGTGCTCAATATATAGGTATGGGAAAGGATTTATACGAAGCCTTTCCTGAAAGCAAAGCGGTCTTTGGCAAGGCAGATAAGGCTCTGGGGTTTTCCCTTTCTAAATTATGTTTTGAGGGACCGCAAGAGGAACTGAGGAGAACTGCAAATTGCCAGCCAGCTGTCCTGACTATGAGTATAGCGGCGTTCGAGGCGTTCAAGTCGTCCATCGTCCATCGTCCATCGTCCATCAGTAGTTATGCGGCGGGCTTAAGCCTGGGGGAATATTCCGCGTTAGTTGCAGCAGATGCGCTAAGTTTTGAGGATGCAGTTTATTTAGTCAGGCGGCGCGGAGAGTTTATGGAAGAGGAAGCGCTCAAAAAACCCGGCAGGATGCTTTCTGTAATCGGACTTGACTTAAGTAAAGTAAAAGAGATTTGCTCTAATACAGATACGGAGATTGCCAATATAAATTGTCCGGGTCAGATAGTGATATCCGGAAGCACGCAGGCTATTGAGAGCGCAAAGAAGTTAGCCGAAGAAAGCGGCTCAAGGATGGCGGTTATATTGGAAGTAAGCGGCGCCTTCCATTCTTCGTTTATGAAAGAAGCGGCTCTTAAATTAGCCAGGGAATTAGAGAAAATAAAAATAAATATGCCAAAAATCTCCGTAATAAGCAATGTCACTGCCAAGCCAGTGGCCTCGCCGGCTGAGATTAAAGAAAATTTGATTAAACAGGTGGCCTCTGGTGTCCTTTGGGAGAGCTCGATGAGATTCATATTAGCGCAGGGCATTAATAAATTCTTTGAATTTGGCCCTGGTAAGGTGTTAAGAGGCCTGATGCGCCGCATTGATGCGGCGGCAGGGGTAGCAAATATAGAAAAGAAGGAAGATATCCTTTCTTTAGTTCAGGGAGGAATGAAAGATGCGCCTTAAAGATAAGGTTGCCTTGATAACTGGCGGGGCAAGGGGCATTGGCCGCGCAATCGCTTTAGCCTTTGCTCGGGAAGGGGCAGATATAGTCATCGCAGACGTAAACCAGCTAGAAGCAGAGAAGACTGCCAAGGATATCGAAGCACTGGCTAGGAAATCCCTGGCAATCCAGCTGGATGTCACGGCCTGCGCGAAAGTAGAGGAAGCGGTAAACAAAATCCTTGACAAATTAGGAAAGGTTGATATATTAGTTAACAACGCAGGCATTACCAGGGATGGTCTCCTGCTACGCATGAATGAAGCAGACTGGGATGCGGTTATAAACGTAAACCTAAAAGGGGCGTTTAATTGCACCAAGGCCGTAGCCAAGCCAATGATAAAGCAGCGTAGCGGGAAAATTATCAATATCGCCTCTATTATCGGCATAATCGGTAATGCCGGGCAGGCAAATTACTCTGCCTCTAAGGCAGGTATAATCGCTCTTACAAAAACAGCGGCGAAAGAACTGGCAACGCGTAATATCAACGTGAATGCGGTAGCGCCCGGGTTTATCCAAACTGAAATGACAGCCAGGCTTCCCGAAGATATTAAGCAGAAGATGTGGGAAGCTATCCCGCTAAATAGGTTTGGCAGCCCTGATGATGTGGCAGCAGTGTGTTTATTCCTGGCATCCGAGGAGGCCAATTACATAACTGGTCAGGTCATCGTAGTAGACGGCGGAATGGTTATGGCATAAGTAAGGAGGAAAAAGAATGGCAGTGCAAGAGAAAGTTAAGTCTATCATAGCAGAACAGTTAGGAGTAAAGCCGGAAGAGGTTACTCCTGAGGCGTCGTTTGTTGATGACTTAGGCGCAGACTCTCTAGACACAGTAGAACTGGTTATGGCTTTAGAGGAAGAATTCGGCATTGAAATACCCGATGAAGATGCGGAGAAGATTACTACCGTCGGTGACGCAGTTAAATATATCGAAGGAAAAACAGCCAATAAATAATAATTTAATATAGATTTCGTTTTGTTTATTTACCCCGCCTTGCATTTGCGGGGTAAATTTTTCCCGCATCCGGCTATTACGAAGACGATGTGGGATCCCGCCTCGTTAGTTATTTTGCGGAGGCGGGATAAGGCGGGTGCTCATTTAACATGGAAAACAGAGTCGTGGTTACGGGTTTAGGCGTAATTTCTGCGCTAGGCAATGATGTGCCTGGTTTCTGGGAGGCCTTGAAAGCCGGCAAGAGCGGTATAGATAAACTTACCAGCTTTGATGCCTCGAGATTTGATTCCCGCATTGCCGGTGAGGTTAAGGGCTTTGACCCCGCTCTTTACGGTATGTCTTCCAAGGATATCAGGCGCATGGATAAATTTGTACAGTATGCGGTTGCTGCCGCAACTCAGGCGATAAAGTCTTCAGGCCTGGATTTGAATAAAGAAGACAAGACGCGTATCGGAGTGCTGGTTGGTTCCGGTATTGGCAGCTTACATATCATAGAAGAAGAATATAAGATTTATCTGGAGAAGGGCCCTTCTAAATTATCGCCTTTCCTTATCCCGATGTTAATTGTAAATGAGGCAAGCGGCTACGTTGCCATAACCTTTGGTCTTAAAGGGCCTAATTCCTGCGTGGCTACTGCCTGTGCTTCCGGTTCGCATGCCATTGGCGATGCCTTTAAGATTTTGGAGCGCGGTGATGCCGAGGTCATGGTTTGCGGCGGCACGGAAAGCTGTATTACCGCGCTTGGCGTGGGCGGCTTTTGTGCACTAAAAGCCCTTTCCACCAGAAACGATGAACCGCAGAAGGCGAGCAGGCCGTTTGACAGGGAGCGCGACGGGTTTGTGATGGCTGAAGGATGCGGCTTAGTGGTTCTGGAGACTTTAGAACATGCTAGGAGAAGAAATGCGCCTATTCTGGCTGAAATTACAGGCTACGGCATGTCCTGCGATGCCTATCATATGACCGCACCTGACCCTGAAGGCGATGGCGCAGCCAGGGCAATGAAAGAGGCATTAAAGGATGCGCAGGTTAAGCCAGAGGAAGTAGATTACATAAATGCGCACGGGACATCCACAAAACTTAATGATAAGATTGAAACCTTGGCTATCAAAAAAGCCCTGGGTGCTCATGCGAAAAAAGTGATGGTTTCTTCCACGAAGTCCATGACAGGGCATTTGTTAGGAGCTGCGGGAGGCTTAGAATTTATTGTCTGTTGCCTGGCAATAAAAGACGGCGTTGCCCCACCCACAATAAACTACGAATATCCCGATCCCGACTGTGACCTTGATTACGTGCCTAATACAGCCCGTAAGGCAAAGGTTGAGGTCTGCATGTCCAATTCTTTAGGTTTTGGCGGGCATAATGCCACGCTTATCGTGAGAAAATTCAAGGGATAGAATACGTTCAGTTCATAGTTTGAAGTTGATAGTTCATAGTCTGAAGCTGTAGTTTTATACTTTTAATTTTTCACTCTGAACTCTGAACTAAAACTTTATCTTACCTGTCGTTTCGAGTTATTAATATGCCTTACGCAATCGCAGAAAAAATATTACTGGCGCATAGCGGCAAGAAACAGATAGCGCCGGGTGAGTTTATCGAAGCCAGAATAGACCTGGCTTTAGGCAATGATATTACTGCGCCCCTGGCTATTGAGCAATTCAAAAAATCGGGAGTAAAAAGAGTATTTGATAAGAATAAGATTGTGCTGGTCCCCGACCATTTTGCTCCGGCAAAAGATTTGCGCAGCGCAAACCAGTGTAAAATCTTGGCGGATTTTGCCAGGGAGCAGCAAATAAAAAATTATTTTGAAGTCGGCTGCATGGGCATTGAACATGCCCTGTTGCCGGAGATGGGCCTGGTCCTGCCCGGAGATTTGGTTATAGGAGCGGATTCGCACACCTGCACTTACGGCGCACTGGGATGTTATTCAACAGGTGTCGGCTCCACCGACCTCGCGCGCGCCTTTATTGACGGCAGGTGCTGGTTTAAGGTTCCAGCGACCACAAAATTCATTTATAAAGGCAATCTTGGTCGCTGGGTAGGCGGCAAAGACCTGATTCTGTTTACCATTGGCAAAATCGGCGTAGACGGCGCATTATATAAGGTAATGGAATTTAGCGGTCCGGTTATACGAAAACTTGGTATGGATGACCGCTTTGCCATGGCGAATATGGCTATTGAGGCAGGGGCAAGGGCAGGGATAATAGAGCCCGATGAGGTTACGCTTGCGTATGTTAGCAAGGTCACAAGGTCACAAGGTCACAAGGTCACAAGTAAAAGAAAATTCCAGGGATTATTCAGCGATAAAGATGCAAGGTATGAAAAAATTTACGAATGGGATGTTACGGATTTGGAACCGCAGGTGGCCTGTCCGCATTTACCCAGCAATGTCAAGCCGATAAGCGCATTAAAAAGAGTGAAGCTGGATCAGATAGTAATCGGTTCCTGCACTAACGGCAGGATTACGGATTTAAGGATTGCCGCCAAAATCTTAAAAAGGAAAAAAGTTTCACCCGGATTAAAGCTGATTGTCTTTCCGGCAACGCAGAAGATTTACCTTCAGGCGGTAAAGGAAGGGTTGGCAGAGGTCTTTGTGAGGGCAGGCGGTATATTTTCTACGCCTACCTGCGGCCCCTGCCTGGGCGGGCATATGGGTATTTTAGCCGAAGGCGAAGTTGCCTTGGCTACCACTAACCGTAATTTTATCGGCAGGATGGGACATCCTAAGTCTTTTGTCTATCTTTCCAATCCTGCGGTGGCAGCAGCCTCGGCGATTACGGGGCGGATTACGCACCCAGAGGAAGTTGTTTAGATGATTATAAAAGGCAAAGTGCATAAATTAGGTGAAGATATAAACACCGACGATATTATCTCGGCTAAATATTTGGTTTCTACAGATGCCGAGGAATTAGGCAGGCATTGCCTGGAGAGCATAAGGCCGGATTTCACAGGCAAAGTCCAACCCGGAGATATAATTGTCGCCGGTAAAAACTTCGGCTGCGGCTCTTCCCGCGAACACGCGCCTTTGGCAATTAAGGGTTGCGGGGTTTCGGCAGTCATAGCCAAGAGTTTTGCCGCGATATTCTTCAGGAATGCCATAAATATCGGCCTGCCCTTTTTGGAGTTAGAGGAAGTAGGCAGGATAAATGACGGAGATACACTTGAAATAGATTTAAGCAGTGGTATAATAAAAAATCTGACTCAAGGTAAGACTTATGAAACCTCGCCTTTCCCCGGGTTTCTGCAGGAAATTGTAGAGGAAGGCGGATTGATGAATTACGTTAAAAAAGGAAAAGAAAATAATTAACCCGAAGATCATTGACATCGAAGATGTCAATGATTAATTCGCACATTGACTTACTCGCACTGGCGTGTTCGTAAGTCAAGTGCTCATTAAAATGTATAAGATAGCAGTTATTCCCGGAGACGGTACCGGGCCTGAGGTTATCCGTGAAGGCTTGAAGGTCCTGGATGCCGCGGGTAAAAAATACAATTTTAAATACGAAACTAAAATATTCGATTTCGGAGGAGAGCGTTATCTGAAGACCGGAAAGACGCTGGAAGACAAGGACATCGATGAGTTGAAGAAATATTCAGCGATATACTTAGGAGCTATAGGCCATCCGGATGTCAAGCCGGGGATTCTTGAAACAGGGGTACTGCTTAAAGTAAGGTTCTCCCTGGACCAGTATATAAATTTGCGGCCGGTAAAACTCTACAATCCTGATTTCTGCCCCTTAAAAGACAAGAAGCCTGAGGATATTGATTTTGTGGTGGTGCGCGAGAATTCCGAAGGCCTCTATAAGGGGATGGGTGAATTTAAAGATAAGGGCACTAAAGATGAAATAGCCGTTCAGATTTCTTACAATACCCGCAAAGGCGTTGAGCGTTGCATCCGCTATGCCTTTGAATATTGCCGGAGGAGGAACGCCAAGAAAAAACTCACGCTTTGCGGGAAGACCAATGTGTTGACCTTTGCCTGGGATCTCTGGCAAAGGACGTTTAATGAAGTTGCCAGAGAATATCCGGACATAACTACGGATTATGCTCATGTGGATGCAACTACTATGTGGTTCCTGAAGAACCCGGAGTGGTTTGATGTGATTGTCACGGATAATATGTTCGGTGATATTATCACGGATTTAGGCGCAATGATCCAGGGCGGGATGGGTATTGCCGCAGGCGGCAATATTAATCCGCAGGGCGTATCTATGTTTGAGCCGATCGGAGGAAGCGCTCCTAAATATACAGGTAAGAATGTGATTAATCCTTTAGCGGCAATTTGCGCATTGGCAATGATGCTAGAGAATTTGGGAGAAGAAAAAGCCGCTAAAGCAGTCGAGGACGCGGTGATTAAGGTTGTGAGGACAAGATTAAGCTCCCTGGCAGCAGGAAAAATGGGGTATTCGACTAGCGCAGTCGGAGATTTGGTCGTCGAAAATCTATGAAAAAATATAATGTGGCAGTAGTAGGCGTGGGCGTAGTTGGAATCGAGATGCTGCGTTGTCTAAAACAGCGCAATTTTCCGGTCGGGGAATTACGGGTGTTTGCGCGTTCAGGCCGCGATATCCGGGTCGATGGAGAAGCTTACTCAGTGCAGGCGATTTCTCCCGAAGGTTTTGAGGGAATAGATATCGCTCTTTTTGCCGGGACCGAAGGCGAAAAGGGCGCGGCAGTAACCTATGCCGAAGAAGTCAATAAAAGGGGAGCAGTAGTTATTGATAATGGCGCTGATTTTCGCATGGATGCAAATGTGCCCTTGGTTGTTCCGGAAGTTAACGCCGCTGATGTTTACCCCGTTAGAAATTGGTTCCTCTTAAAAAAGCACAGGCCAGAAGGCCGTGGTTTGGCTTCCGATAAGCCAGAGGGCAATGGTTTGGCCTCATTTGGCCAAAGCCATAGCCAAAGCCACAAAGGCATTATTGCCAATCCCAACTGTTCCACCATTCAGATGGTAGTGGTTTTGTGGCCGATTTATAAAAAGGCGGGGATTAAAAGAGTGATTGTTACCACTCTGCAGGCCTCATCAGGCGCTGGCAGGGGTGCGGTTGAGCAACTAAAAGAAGAAAATTCTCTTATAGCTGGTGCAGGATTTGAAAATGTGCAGGTAAATGCATTGAATAAAGCCCTGCCCCAACAGCTCGCTTATAATGTTTTTCCGCACATCGGTTCCTTTATAGAAGAAGACTATACTACCGAAGAATGGAAACTCGTGCGCGAGGCCCATAAGATTATGCACGATAACAAAATCAAGATTTCCGCGACTACTGTCAGAGTTCCGGTCAGAACCGGCCATTCCGAATCAGTATATATTGAGACCAAAAAACCGATTAGCCCTGAAAAAGTACGGGATCTATTAAGTAAGGCAGCCGGGATTGTGGTGATTGATGACCCCAAAAAGAACCTCTATCCTATGCCCAAAGATGCGGAGGGAAAAGACGAAGTTTTTGTGGGCCGCATCCGCAGGGATCCTTTTGTCAAGAATGGCTTATGGTTATGGGTCGTAGCCGACAACCTGCGTAAAGGCGCAGCCACTAATGCTATTCAGATAGCCGAGGAATTAATAAAATAGCTCTTAAGCCGTGTCCCGCCAAGATGTTTTATTCGCGAGGCGGGATCCCGCAGGCGGAATTAAGATGATCTAGCGGGACAGATAGCGGAATGCGTAATATCAGGCTCAAGATAGAGTATGAAGGCACTAACTACTGCGGTTGGCAGGCCCAGAGGCATCGCCTCGCGTGCAAAAACCTACCGTCCATCCAGGAAACAATAGAAAAGACCCTTCGTAAAATACTCCAGGATAAGATTAATTTAGTTGCCTCCGGAAGGACAGATGCGGGCGTGCACGCTTTAGCCCAGGTGGCAAATTTTAAGACCCGCTCCGATATGGAGCTGGGGAAATTGCAGCGGGCCTTAAACGGGCTCCTGCCGGAAGATATCTGCGTTGCCGAAGTCCGAGAAGCTGCCGCTGATTTTCACAGCCGCTTCCACACTAAATCTAAAACGTATCGTTACGCTATACTAAACCGGCCTTATCCTTCCGCGCTTTTAAGAAAGAGGGTTTACTTTTATCCTCAACCCTTGGATATAAAACTTATGCAAAGCGAGTCCAGGGTTCTTTGCGGAGAGCATGACTTCAGTTCTTTTAAAGGCTCGGGCAGCGATACTAAAGATGCAGTAAGGTCGATAAAAAAAATAAAGGTTGCTCAAAAAGGCGGTTTTATCTATATCGATATAGAAGCCGACGGTTTTCTTTACAATATGGTAAGAAGCATCGCAGGCACATTAATTGAGATAGGCAGGCACAGGTTCAAAAAAGGGTACTTGAAAAGAGTGATTTTAGCGAGAAATAGAAAGATGGCCGGGCCAACCCTTCCCGCGCAGGGGTTATGTCTAGTTAAAGTTAAATATTGACTTCGCTAAAAAATATGTTATACTTTTTACTCCTATGTATAAAACATATGTAGCCAAGAAAGAAGATATAAAAAGGCAGTGGTATCTTGTGGATGCCAAGGATAAGATATTGGGAAGGCTGGCTGCTAAAATAGCGGTAATCTTAAGAGGCAAGCATAAACCTATCTTTACCCCGCATCTGGATACAGGAGACTACGTCATTGTCATCAACGCCTCTAAAATCAGGGTTACGGGCAGGAAACTGAAAGAGAAGATATACCGGCGTTATTCTGGTTATCCCGGAGGATTAAGAGAAGTGCGCCTGGAGACATTACTTGCCAAAAGACCCGCAAAGGTAATCCAGCTGGCAGTCGGCAGGATGTTACCCGCAGGGCATTTGGGCAGAAGTATGTTAAAGAAATTAAAAGTCTATGCAGATGATAAACACCAGCATAATATTAAAGACGCGGTTGCCTTGGAGGCATAATTAGAGATGGCTGAGGTTGCAAAATATACGGCGTTAGGCAGACGCAAGGAATCGGCAGCCAGAGTTTCGCTCCTGGCAGGGAAGGGAGATATTCTGGTTAACGGCCGGCCGTACGAAGAATATTTCTTAAGGGAGACAGACAGGATTATTATCAAGCAGCCCCTGGCAATAACCAATAATATGAATAAATATGATATCATTGCTAATATTAAAGGAGGCGGCCTCACGGGCCAGGCGGGTGCTTTACGGCTGGGTATCGCGCGTACCTTGCTATTAGCGCAGCCTGAGCTCCAGGATTTATTACGCAAGGGAGGTTTCCTGACTCGCGACCCGCGCATGAAAGAGCGCAAGAAATACGGGCAAAAAGGCGCGCGTAAACGCTTCCAGTGGACAAAGAGGTAATTATAAGTTCATAGTTCATAGTTAATAGTTCATAGTTTAGAGTAGAAACAAGAAATCCCGCTGGAAAGCGGGTTTTTTTTGCGTTTTATGCCGTCGGTGACTCGACGAGAAAATACTTGCCCCGTTAGAAATTTTGTGCTAAGCTATATGAGTATCTCTAACGGGGCTTGACTACGGATGTTTTTTAGCTTAATATGAACATATAAAAATAAAGGAGATGCCGATGATTAATGTTGGTATTGTAGGCGCAACCGGTTATGCCGGAGAGGAATTAATCGATATACTCCTGAGGCATAAGGGCGTGCGCATAACAAGCATTTCCGCTAAGATTGATAAGCCCAAACCGATATCCCGGATATTCCCCAGGTTTGAAGGCAAGATAGGCCTTGTTTGCCGGGAGCCGGATATAAAAGAGATTGCGGCCGCCTGTGATTTGGTGTTTCTGGCCTTGCCGCATACCGTTTCCATGGGCATAGCCCCTCATTTATTAAAAGCGGGGAAAAAGGTCATTGACCTCAGCGCGGATTATAGATTAAAGGATGCGAAGGTTTACGAAAAGTTTTATCAGGCCAAGCAAAAAGATAAGGCGTATCTTATTGAAGCGGTATACGGTTTGCCTGAAATATATCGGGCCAAGATTAAAAACGCAAGGCTCGTGGCTAATCCGGGCTGTTACCCTACGGTGGGCATATTGGCCCTGGCCCCGCTTGTCGCCTTTGGCATAGCTGAGCTGGATTCGATAATTATTGATGCCAAGTCAGGCGTAACCGGAGCGGGAAGAAAAATAGCCGAAGGTTTCTTGTTCTCTGAGGTTAACGAGGATTTTAAGGCTTACAAAGTAGATATCCATCAGCATTCCCCTGAGATCAACCAGGAGTTATCAAAGTTAGCCGGGAAAAAAATTAAAGTCACCTTCGTGCCGCACCTGTTGCCTTTAAGCAGGGGGATCCTGGCTACGGTATATGTTAAGAAAGCGCAGGGAGCCAGGCACAAAACGCAAGGCTTAATCAAACTGTATAAGAAGTTTTACAAAAAGGAGCCCTTCTTAAGAATCAGGGACGAGGGGGATTTCCCGAGGGTGAGAGATGTTGTGGGAACTAATTTCTGCGACATAGGAATTAAAGATAATGCCGAGGGCGTAATTGTCATTGCCGTAATAGATAATTTATTAAAAGGAGCCAGCGGACAGGCAGTGCAGAATATGAATATCATGTATAAGTTCCCCGAGTATACAGCATTGTTATGATGAACCCTGCCCTTCATAAATAAGGGCGGGTACAAATACGGAAAGAAGGGCGGGGTGAAGATATATAAAAAGGCGGTTCTGCCGAAAGGTTTTAAGGCAAACGGCATAGCAAGCGGTATCAGGAAATTAAAAAAGTTAGATTTAGCCCTGTTCTACTCCGTTGTCCCTGCTAAGGCTGCCTGCCTGTTCACTGCCAATAAAATACAGGCCGCGCCTATTCAGATAAGCAAGAGATGCCTTAAGGAGAATAAAAAGTTCCGGGCCATAATTGTGAATAGCGGCAATGCCAATTGCTTGACAGGCTCTGCCGGCTTAAGAGATGCGGAGGAAGTTTCCCGGGCTTTGGGCAATGCCTTGGGCTTTAAAAAAAAGAGTATACTGATTTTTTCTACGGGCATCATCGGTAAAAGACTGCCCGTGCATAAAATTAAAAAAGCAATCCCCGGATTAATTGCGGGGTTATCCGCAGGCGGCATCGCTAAGGCAAAGACAGCCATAATGACCACGGATACCTTTGCCAAAGAGCTCACTGTAAAGTTAGATATCGCCGGATGCAGCGTTACTCTCTGCGGTATCGCCAAAGGCGCGGGTATGATTGCGCCTGAGTTGGCGACGATGCTCGGTTTTATTTTTACTGACGCCAATATCACGCAGAAAGCCCTCCTGAAGGCTTTAAAGATCGCGGTGGCCGATTCTTTTAATTGCATAACCGTTGACGGCTGCATGAGCACCAATGACACTGTGGCGATACTGGCAAATGCCGCATGCGGAAATAGCTTGATTGATACCGGCAGGCATTTCGCTCTCTTTGTCAAGGCGCTCAGTTTAATCTGCCTTGAGTTGGCAAAGATGATTGTCCGGGATGCTGAAGGGGCGACTAAATTTATCCGGGTCACGGTAGAGCGGGCAAAAAATTTCAGCGAAGCAAAAAAAGCGGCCTTAGGCATCGCGAACTCCAATCTTTTTAAGGCCGCGGTATACGGGGAGAATCCTAACTTCGGCAGGATCGCGGCAGCCGTGGGAGCAAGCGGCGTAGATTTAAAAGAAAAGGACTTAAAAATAAAGGTAAGTCCTTTAACTAAAAAAGAGATAGATGTCTGCGTGTCTCTTAACAGGGGTAATTATTCTGCTATAGTTTATACTTCGGACCTGACGCCGGAGTATGTTAAGATAAATGCCGAATACAATTAAGCGAGGAGACCATGGAAGAGGCCATTAAAAAAGCGGACGTTTTGATTGAAGCGCTCCCCTATATCAGGAAGTTTCATCGAAAGATAATCGTTATAAAATACGGCGGCAGTATATTGGGAGATGAGAAGATCAGGAAAGGGGTTTTAGAGGATATTGTTTTTTTGCACCTCGTGGGCATAAAGGCGGTGTTAGTCCACGGCGGCGGGCCGAATATCAGCGACCGCATGCGCACCTCGGGCAAGAAAACGGAGTTTGTGGACGGCATGCGCGTCACTGACGAAGAGACGCTGGTGGTAGTGGAAGAGGAATTGCAGAGCTTAAACGACCTTATCGTTAAGGAGATATCTGAGTTGGGCGCAAAGGCTGGCGGGTTAAACGGTAAAGATAAGAATATAATCCAGGTGGAGAAGAAAGAGGCAAAGATAGACCTGGGGCTGGTAGGAAACATCTTGGGAATAAACACCGAACCCATACTGGAAGAATTAAAGGATAATAAGGTAGTGGTTGTCTTGCCGATGGGCAGGGCCAGAGATAAAAAGGCTTACAACGTCAATGCCGATGAGGCAGCAGCCAGTATCAGCGGTAGTTTAGGGGCGGAAAAACTGGTCCTGCTCACCAATGTAAAAGGGATTATGCGTAACCCCGAAGACCAGCACTCTTTTTTATCCACGCTGACCGTCGAAGAGGCAAAGGGGTTAATCGAGAATAACGTTATACAACATGGTATGATTCCCAAGGTCTCAGCCTGTATTAATGCCCTGGATAGCGGCGTCAAGAAGACGCACATTATCGACGCGCGCACCCCGCACGGGCTGCTCTTAGAGATATTCACCGACCAGGGGGTAGGGACAGAGATAGTGAAATGAAACTAGAAGAGATTTTTGAGGTTTATAGTGATTATGTAATGCCGACCTATGTCAAGGTGCCGCTCGTCTTTGTCAAGGGCAAAGGCTCGCGGCTCTGGGATATCCATAATAAGGTCTACCTGGATTTCTTCCCCGGCTGGGGAGTGGGTAATCTCGGCCATTGCCATCACAAGGTGGTAGAGGCAGTGCGGGACCAGGTAGGGAAATTAATCTTTATTCCCAATAATTATTATCACATAGCGCAGGCAAAATTGGCCAGGGAGATAGTCTACTGGACTTATCCGGCTAAGGTTTTTTTCTGCAATTCCGGAGCCGAGGCAAACGAGGGGGCTATAAAGTTAGCCCGCAAATTCGGCAAAGGCAGATACGAAATCATCACCTTTGAAGATTCTTTCCACGGCAGGACGCTGGCCGCGCTTGCGGCCACCGGACAGAAAAAATATCAGAGCGGTTTTGAGCCTCTGCCGGAAGGGTTCAGGACAGTCAGGTTCAATGATATAGAGGCAGTCAAGAATGCGGTAAGTGATAAGACCGTGGCGGTAATGCTGGAGTTGATTCAGGGCGAAGGCGGAATAAACGTGGCAGACAAAGGTTTTGTTTCGGAATTAGAAAAAATCTGCGACCAGAAAAATCTTCTTTTGATTCTGGATGAAGTGCAGACAGGCATCGGCAGAAGCGGAAAACTATTTTGCTATCAGCATTACGGCATAACCCCGGATATAATGACCCTGGCTAAGGCATTAGGCGGAGGCTTGCCTATCGGCGCAATGGTAGTCAAAAAAGAAATAGCAGATACCCTGGGCCCGGGAATGCATGCCTCTACATTCGGGGGCGGGCCGGTTGTCTGCAAGGCAGCGCTGGCGGCTCTTGAGGCAATACAAAAGGAAAAATTACTCGCCAATGCGCAAAGGATGTCTGGGTACCTGTTTGAAAAACTCAATGCCCTGAAGGATAAATACGGCATAATTAAAGAGGTAAGGGGCCTGGGCCTTATGGCGGGCATAGAGTTAAATAGCGAGGGCAAGACCATAGTTGAAAAGTGCCTGGAAAAAGGGCTTTTGATAAATTGTACGCATGACAAGGTCTTAAGGCTTATGCCGGCGTTGAATATAACCAAAAAAGAAATAGATAAGGCAATAGCTATATTGAAAAGCGTATTAGAGGGCAGGTAGTAGTTAGTAGGTAGAATTTAGGGAGAAGAATGAAAAAAGATTTGATTTCAATAAAAGATTTAAGCTCAAAAGAAATAGAAGAGTTGTTTAGCTTAACGGATAAGCTAAAAGAAAATAAGAATAAATTCAGCAGGGTGCTGCAGGGCAAGATCCTGGCCTTGATTTTTCAAAAGCCTTCAAACCGCACGCGGGTTTCTTTTGAAGTAGGGATGTATCAGCTGGGCGGTAATTCCATATACCTGGGGCCCGGCGAGATAAACTTAGGCGTGAGGGAATCCGTAAGAGACGTGGCCAAGACCCTTGCCAGATACGTAGATGCCATAGTGTTAAGGACATTCGAGCACGGTAATGTTTTAGAAATGGCGGAATCAGCGGCTGTCCCGGTGATAAACGGTTTGTCTGACTTTTCGCATCCCTGTCAGGCCCTGGCGGATGTTTATACTATAAGAGAAAAGTTAAAGGACCTTAAAGGCAAAACCCTCGCCTATGTAGGCGACGGCAATAATGTCTGTAATTCTTTACTCTATGCCTGTGCCAAGGTAGGCCTGAATTTGAACGTGGGTACGCCCAAGGGATACGAGCCGTATAAATCGGTGGTAAAAGAGGCGAAGGCAATTGCCCGGTCAGAAAAGTCATTTATAAATTTATTTAATAGCCCTCACGAAGCAGTAAAGGGAGCGGATGTCATCTATACTGATGTCTGGGTAAGTATGGGGCAGGAAAAAGAAGCGGCAGAAAGAAGAGGGGTATTTAAAGATTTCCAGGTGAATAAAAATTTAGTGAAATTGGCTAATAAAGGAGTATTGATTATGCATTGTCTGCCTGCGCACCGGGGAGAAGAGATAACTGACGGGGTCATCGATAGTAAAAATTCAGTTGTCTTTGACCAGGCAGAAAACAGGATGCATGTGCAGAAGGCGATATTGATTAAACTATTGAGCGATAAAAGATAATTATCCTCAGAAAGGAAATTATGTTGTTAGCTGCTTTATCGTTATTTTTCGGATTATTGGGTTTCCTTGCAGCTAATTTTCGCATTGCTAGATTATTGGCGCTTTTGGGTCTGCCGGGCTTAATAAGTACTATGTTTGGTCTTCTCATAAGGTTTTCGCCGCTATTGGGGTTTGCCTTTGGGGTATACGGTTTAGTAAGAGAGCGGAGGAATCTTGCTAGGCGGGAGTCAGTGGAGACAATGTGTATAATAGGAATGATAGCGAGTGCCGTTCCGTTTTTATTCTCCGGGGGTTTTAGGTTCTAATTGATTTATAAAGAGGCCGGGATGAAAAAAGTAGTATTAGCATACTCAGGCGGGCTGGATACCTCCTGCATAGCCAGATGGCTTAAGGAGCAGGGATACGAAGTCATCTGTTTTGTGGCTGACCTGGGGCAGGGTTTAAGCGAAGGAGAAGATTTTGCAGCTATAGAAGCGCGGGCACAAGCTGCAGGAGCCTCTAAAGTATATATTAAAGACCTCCAGGATGAATTCGTGCAGGATTTCGTCCTTCCGGCTTTGAAAGCGAATGCAATATACGAAGGCAAATACCTGCTTGCCACTGCTTTAGGCAGGCCTTTGATTGCCAAATGCCTGGTTCAGGTAGCGCATAAAGAAAAAGCAGACGCGGTTGCTCACGGCTGTACGGGCAAGGGTAATGACCAGGTGAGATTCGAAGTCACCGTCGGGATACTGGACCCCGGACTGGAAATTATTGCCCCGGTAAGAATCTGGGAATTTAAGTCGCGGGAAGAAGAGATAGAGTATGCAAAAATGTATAATATCCCCATTGAGGTGACTAAGAAAAAACCCTATAGCATTGACAGGAATATCTGGGGTATCAGCATCGAGGCGGGCGTTTTGGAAAATCTGGAACAGGAGCCTCCTGAAGACGCCTACCTGATTACTAAGAGCCAGACGCACTTGGCCGGCTATCCGAAATATATTGAAATTTCGTTCGAAAAAGGCGTGCCTAAGAAGATAGACGGTAAGGCCTATAAATTAAAAACTCTCATCAGCCGCCTTAATGAGATAGGCGGGCTTTACGGAGTGGGCAGGAGCGACCTCGTGGAAAACAGGCTGGTAGGTATCAAGTCCAGGGAGATTTATGAAGCGCCTGCTGCGACTATATTGCATACTGCGCACAAGGAATTGGAGAGCCTGGTGCTGGACAGGGAATTAGCGCATTTTAAAGAGATAATTTCGCTTAAGTATTCAGAATTAGTTTATTACGGGCTCTGGTATTCTCCTCTAAAAGAAGCATTGGATAGTTTTACGGATTCTACGCAGAAGCACGTAACGGGAAGTATTAAGTTGAAATTGTTTAAGGGGAGCTGTGTTGCCGTGGCAAGAAAATCGCCTTACTCGCTTTATAAAAAAGAATTAAGCACCTATGGCAGGGAGGATAAATTCGACCAGAAATTAGCCGAAGGTTTTATCAAGATTTGGGGAATGCCGTACCGTAAATAAGTCACCAAGTCACCAAGTCACAAGTATAATCCGAGGAGAAGAGATGGCGAAGAAATTGTGGGGTTCAAGGTTCGCTAAGAAAACAAATATACTGGCTGATAGATTTACCTCCAGCATATCCTTTGACAACAGGCTGGTAAAGTATGATATCCTGGGTAGCATTGCCCACGCCCAGATGCTGGGTAAACAGAAGATAATACCACTGAAAGATGCAGGTCTGATTGTAAAAGGCCTTAATTCTATTTTAAAAGAGGTAAAGAAAGGAAAGTTCAGGTTCGATCCCGGAGCAGAGGATATACATTCTAATATCCAGGATATACTTTTGAAAAGAATCGGAGAGGCGGCAAATAAGTTACACACTGCCCGCTCCAGAAACGACCAGATAGCCCTGGATATCAAGATGTACCTCGGGGAGGAGATAGACGACCTGCAGGAGTTGCTTAGCCTGTTACAGAAATCAATCTTAAAATTTGCAAAGGGTAACTCTAAGGTAATCATCCCCGGATACACGCATCTGCAGGTGGCGCAGTGCGTGCTTTTGAGCCATCATCTGCTCGCTTACATTGAGAGCCTGGAAAGGGACAAGCAGAGGCTCAGAGATGCACAAAAGAGAATTAACCTTATGCCCCTGGGCAGCTGTGCGTTTTCAGGCACGGGCCTGCCTATAGACAGGGATTATGTAAGAAAACAGCTGGGTTTTGGCGGCCTGACTGAAAACAGCATCGATAGTATAAGCGACAGGGATTTTATTATCGAGGTACTTGCAGCCCTGTCTATATTATCCGTCCATTTATCCAGGATTGCGGAAGACCTGATTCTCTGGTCCACGAAGGAATTTAACTTTATCGATATAGATTTCTCTTTTTGCACCGGCTCAAGCATCATGCCGCACAAGAAGAATCCGGATGTGCTGGAATTAATCCGGGGCACCGTCGGTAAAATACACGGAGATTTATCCAATGTATTGATCCTGATGAAGGGGCTTCCTTTATCATATAACCGCGACCTGCAGTTAGACAAGCCGCCGCTTTTTGATTCCGTGGATACTGTAAAGGATATGCTGGAGATATTTATAGCGTTATTCGGGAATATCGTTATAGAGAAAGAGGCAATCGCAGCAAGGCTAATGGATGAAGCGCTGTTTTCCGTAGATATCGTGGAGTACCTTATCAAAAAGGGCATCTCCTACAGGCAGGCACACGATATTGTGGGCAAAATGGTAAAGCATTGTTTAGACAAAGGCAGGAAAATATCGAGCCTTAGTAACCAGGAGCTAAAGAGATATTCACCAAAACTCGCTCCGGATGTAAGAAAAATCTTGAATGCCTGGGCTTCGGTTGACCTTAAGAGGTCTTACGGCGGGACAAGCCCTAAACTTGTAGCCAGGCAGCTCAATAAATGGATGAAGAGGCTAAAATAAAAGGGTGTCCCCGAATAAAGAATAGAGCATAAGATGCACGAGTTTAGATACAGACAAAATTACCTTTATTGTGAAGAGATAAAAGTGCAGGATTTAGCAAAGCAGTTTGGCACGCCTCTATATGTCTATAGTTACCATACATTAATAGATCATTTTATTAAATTAAAAACTGCTTTTCACAAGATCAATCCCCTTATTTGTTACTCTGTAAAGGCAAATTCCAATATCGCCATCCTCAAGGCGCTGGTGGATAAAGGCGCAGGCCTGGATATTGTCTCCGGAGGAGAATTATTCAGGGCTTTAAAGGCAGGTTGTCCGGCAGGAAGAATAGTTTATGCCTCGGTGGGAAAGACCGATAGAGAAATAGAAGAAGCGATAAAAAGAGGGATTTTCTTTTTTAACGTTGAATCCCTCCCCGAGTTAGAAAATATTAATCGCATTGCGGCAAGGTTACGTAGGACTACTAACGTAGCCATACGCATAAATCCTGACGTGGAAGCAAAGACGCATAGATTTATCACTACGGGAAAAATCACCAATAAATTCGGCATTGACTTGAAAAACGCCTGCAAAATCTTGTTATTGCGCAGGAGATTTGCAAATGTAAGGATTTCCGGCCTGCATATACATATCGGTTCGCAGATTAGCGAGAGCGCGCCTTTTGTAGCGGCAATCAGAAAAGTAGCAGAATTTATCCGACAGTTAAGAAGAAAAGGCATTGAATTGGAGTATTTCAATATCGGAGGCGGATTGGGCATTATTTATGACCGGGAGAACCCGCAGACAGCCAAAAAATACGCTGCCAGGGTGCTGCCCTTGTTAAAAAGGACGGGGCTTAAAATAATTTTAGAACCGGGGAGGTTTATCGCCGGCCAGGCAGGTATTTTGGTTACAAAAGTTCTTTATGTTAAAACTACGCCCAGGAAAAAATTTATAATCGTAGATGGCGGTATGAATGACTTGATCCGTCCTGCTTTATACGGGGCATATCATAATATTCTCCCTTTACGTAAAACCAAAGGGAGAGAGAAGGTGGATGTGGTCGGGCCTATCTGCGAAAGCGCGGATTTCTTTGCCAGGGAAAGAAAACTAGCCAAAGTAAAAGTAGGAGATTTCTTGGCGGTGATGAGTAGCGGGGCCTATGGTTTTAGCATGGCCTCTAACTATAACTCCAGGCCGAGACTAGAAGAAGTCCTGGTAGTCAAAGACAGGGTATTTGTAATCAGAAAAAGAGAAACTCACGAGGAATTAATTCATAACGAAATAATCCCTCCCTTTCTTTTCGGATTGTAAGATGCGCAAGATAAAATTTACCAAAATGGTGGCATCGGGTAATGACTTCGTGGTGATTGACGAAAGCCGCCCTGGTGGCAGGCAGGCAAGTCAACAGGAGTTAGCCAAAAAAATATGTGATAGAAAATTTGGCGTTGGGGCGGATGGCCTGCTTGTTTTAGAAAAATCTAAAATCGCGGATGTTAGAATGTGCATCTTTAATGCCGACGGCTCTGAAGCAGAAATGTGCGGCAATGGCGCACGCTGCATTGCCCTATACATGGGTAGAAAAAACCTTAGAATAGAAACAAAGGCAGGGATTATTGAGGCAGGAGTCAACCTTAATAAGGTGAGGATAAAACTTACTGACCCCAGGGATATGAAATTTGATATTCCCGTCAAAATAAACGCCAGAGACCTGAAAGTAAACTTCGTAGATACGGGGGTCCCGCATGCGGTGGTATTCGTGGAAGGCCTGGATAAAATCAACGTATCAGAGCTCGGCAGGCTCCTGCGTTATCATGAAAAGTTTGCGCCCAGAGGCACGAACGTGAATTTTGTCGAGGCCCTCGATAAGAGTTCCTTTAAGATACGCACCTATGAGAGAGGGGTTGAGGATGAGACCCTTGCCTGCGGCACGGGGACCGTGGCTTCTACGCTTATCTTTGCTTTGAAAACCGGCTCGGGTAATAAAATCAGGGCACATACTAAAGGCGAAGAAGTTTTGACGGTTTATTTTAAAAAGCGGGGCAATAAATTCAGCGATGTCTGGTTAGAGGGGAAGGCAGAAATAGTCTGCAAAGGAGAATACTATGTTTAGAGGCTCGATTGTAGCTATAGTTACGCCTTTTAAAAATGGTAAAGTTGATGAGAAAAAATTCAGGGATCTGATAGAATTCCAGATTAAAAACGGGAGTTCAGGAATTGTGCCCTGCGGCACAACCGGAGAATCCGCGACCCTTTCTTTTGAGGAGCACGACCACGTGATTGAAATTACCGTTGAGCAGGTAAAGAAAAGGGTGCCGGTAATCGCCGGGACAGGCTCTAACTCCACAGAGGAGGCGATTATGCTCACCAGGCATGCGGCGGGCGCAGGCGCGGATGCGTCGCTGCAGGTTTCGCCTTATTATAACCGGCCGACACAGAAAGGGCTCTATGAGCATTTCAAGGCAATCGCTGATTCCGTAGATATACCCATCATACTTTATAATATCGCCTCGCGCACCGGCGTAAATATTGAGCCTGAGACGATTGCGAGGCTGGTAAATGACTGCAAAAATATCACAGGCGTAAAAGAGGCCTCGGGAAGCCTGGACCAGATGTCGCGCATTAAACAACTCTGCGGAAATAAGTTTGCTTTAATGTCCGGGGACGACAGCCTTACCCTGCCCGTATTAAGTATCGGCGGCACGGGTATTATCTCTGTGGTGGCTAATATTGCGCCGAAAGACGTAGCGGACCTGGTGAGTGAATTTGAAAAAGGAAATATTAAAGAAGCCCGGGAATTACACTATAAATTATTGCCTTTGATTAAGGCGGTATTTATTGAGACAAACCCCATACCGGTTAAGACGGCGATGGGCTTGATGGGTATGTGCGAGCCGGATTTAAGGCTTCCTATGTGCGCGATGCTGCCTGAGAATCTGGAAAAACTGAAAAAAGCATTAAGGGATTACGGCCTTTTGAAATAAGGAGAATGCTATTATGATTAAATTAGGGATAGCGGGTGTCTGCGGCAGGATGGGCAGGCGGATTTTTGAACTGGCAAGTGCTGACCGCGATTTCGAGATAAACCTGGCCTTAGAGAAAAAAGGCACTCCCATGATCGGCAGGGAATTGGGGAAACTTAAAATATCTTCCAGCCCCGACGGGTTATTCCTCGTGGATGTATTTGTTGATTTTACCGCGCCCGAAGCCACGGAAGCTCATTTAGATTATGTGGCAAGGTATAAGAAGCCGCTGGTGGTGGGAACAACAGGGTTAAATGAGGCGCAATTGAAAAAGGTAGAAGAAGTCTCCTGCATTGTTCCCGTGGTCTTTTCTGTGAATATGTCCATAGGCGTGAATGTCCTGTTTGCGATGCTGCCGGAAATAGCCAGGAGGCTGGGCCCGGATTACAGTATTGAAATAGTGGAGGCGCACCATAGAGCCAAAAAAGACGCTCCCTCAGGGACTGCGAAAAAATTTGCCCAGCTCCTCTCGGAGGCCGTAAAAAAAGAAATTCCCACGCATGCCATCAGGTTAGGCGATATTGTGGGTGACCATACGATTATCTTCTGCGGTAATTCCGAGCGCATCGAGATAAAGCATCAGGCGCATTCGCGCGATTTATTTGCTCTAGGAGCATTAAAGGCGGCAAAGTGGGTTTTTGGCAAGTCTGCGGGGTTATATTCTATGCAGGACGTATTAAAGCAGTAGGTAGTAGATAGTATGTAGCATATAGGGAAAAGCCTAATTAAAAAATATGTTTAAACTTTCAAGGAAATTACAGGCCTTGCCGCCGTATTTATTCGTGGAGATTGATAAGGCAAAAAGAAAAGCCCGCTCTCAAGGTCGTGATATTATTGATTTAGGCGTGGGTGACCCTGACCAGCCTACGCCGAAACATATCGTTAGAGCCCTGCGTCAGGCAGCGCAGGACCCTGCTTGCCACCGCTATGCCCTGGATCAGGGTATACCTGCATTACGCAGGGCGATTGCCGGCTGGTATAAAAGGCGTTTTAATGTTTTCCTTGATGCGGATACCGAGATACTTCCTTTAATTGGCTCAAAAGAAGGCATCGCGCATTTCCCTTTAGCATTTTTAAATGAGGGAGATTATTCTTTAGTCCCTGACCCAAGTTATCCTCCTTATAAAGGCGGGACTATCTTAGCCGGAGGTAGGCCCTATCTTATGCCGCTTCTGGCAGCAAACTCATTTTTGCCCGACCTTAAAAAAATTCCCTTAAGCATCCGCAGAAAGGCTAGATTGATGTACATCAATTATCCTAATAATCCTACCGCCTCCACTGCAGAAAAAAGTTTTTACCGCGAGGTAGTAGAATTTACCAGAAAAAATAAAATTACAGTGGTCTCTGACCTGGCATATTCTGAGATGGCTTATGACGGATACAACCCGCCGAGCTTCCTTGAGGTTGAAGGCGCAAAGGACGTAGCCGTTGAATTTCATTCGCTCTCTAAAACATACAATATGACCGGCTGGCGCATAGGCTGGGCCTGCGGTAACGCTAAATTAATCTCCGCATTAGCAAAAGTTAAATCCAATATTGACTCCGGAGTATTTTCTGCGATTCAGTTAGCCGGCATTGCCGCCTTAGAAGGGCAGCAGGAATATGTCGGAAAGATGCGCAATCTTTATCAACAGAGGCGCGATACCTTAATTGCCGGACTTAACTCTCTTGGCTGGCAGGCAAGGCCGCCCAGGGCTACGTTCTATGTCTGGATAAAAATTCCTAAAAAAGGCGAGCGCAGTCGAACTGCCGATTCCATCAAGTTTGCCGGATTATTATTGGAGAAGGCAAATATTGTGGTCACGCCCGGAGTAGGGTTCGGTAAATACGGCGAAGGCTATATCCGTATGGCCCTGACTGTATCAAGAGAAAGAATTAAAGAAGCAACTGAACGTTTGAGAAAAGTTCTCTAATGGTGGTCTGTTATCTGGGCGTGGGTTCAAACTTAGGCGACAGGCGAAAAAATATAAGATTAGCCATTAAAAAAATCGACAATTTGAAAACGACCAAGGTCATTAAGTCATCCGGGATAATTGAAACCAGGCCTATGGGTGGACCGTCCGGACAGGGTAAATTTTTGAATGCCGCCTTAAAGATTAGGACAGGCCTTTCTCCTTCTCTCCTCCTGAAAGAACTAAAGTCAATTGAAAAAGCACTGGGTAGGAAGAAGGCCGTGCGTTTTGGACCGCGAACCATAGATCTGGATATACTGTTTTACGGGGATAAAATCGTAAATACCAAAGTTTTAAAAATCCCGCATCCGAGAATGTTCGAGCGGGATTTTGTTTTAAGGCCGCTCTCCGAGGTGGTATGAGGATAATCAGGAGTATCAGAGAAATGCAGGATTTCTCCCGCAGGAATAAAGCCGCCCGTAAGAGCATCGGCTTTGTCCCGACTATGGGCGCATTGCATGAGGGCCACCTGGGCCTTATAAGAAAAGCGCGCAGGGAGAATGATACGGTGGCGGTAAGTATCTTTGTTAATCCGGCGCAATTCGGGGCGCGGGAAGACTTGAAAAAATACCCCAGGGATTTAAAACGCGATGCCGGGCTTTGCAGGCAAGAAAGAGTGGATTGTATATTTTATCCGGATGCCGGCCAGATGTATCCTGCCGGCTATCGCACCTATGTGACCGTAGATAAATTAAACGATGTCCTCTGCGGCAAATCCCGTCCAGGCCACTTTAAGGGCGTGGCCACAGTAGTGACAAAACTTTTTAATATAGTAAATCCTGATAGCGCTTATTTCGGCCAGAAGGATGCCCAGCAGGCGATAATTATAAAAAGGATGGCCTCTGATTTAAATATGACGCTTAAGATAAAAGTTATGCCTACGGTGCGCGCAAAAGACGGCCTGGCTTTGAGCTCAAGGAACGTTTATCTAAAGGAACAGGAAAGAAAAGACGCGCTGGTTTTATGCGGGGCCTTAAAGGCGGCCGTTCATCTGGCTAAGGCAGGGGTGAGGGATCCGGCAAAGGTTATTAAAAAAATGAGGCAGATTATCCGGGCGAAGAAGGCGGTTAAAATTGATTATATTTCCATAGTGGATTTGGATAAATTAGAGCCGGTAAAAAGAATAAGTGGCAGCTGCCTGCTCGTTTTGGCAGCGCGGGTCGGAAAGACACGGCTGATTGATAATGCCATAGTCACTAGGGACGGTTCTCAAGTCAATCTTAAAGTGTCCCCTATATAGGGGACACTTTTGCTTTGTTTTGAGAACCGTCCCTGACTGACTGACTGAACTGAAAATAGATGAGTAAATTATTAAAGATTGGTATTGTAGGCTGCGGAGCGATTGGTAGTTCGTTAGCGACGACAATCGTTAAGGATTTTTCAAAACAGGCAGAGCTGGTTTCGCTTTACGACATCGATACTAAAAAATCACAAGTCTTATCAAGGCTGGTTTCAAAGTCCAGGAATCTAGCGGCAGGCGGCCTTAGGCAACTAATTGATAAATCAGATTTGGTGATTGAGGCAGCTTCTGCAAGAAGTTCTTGGGCGGTTGCTCAAGATGTTTTGACTAAGCGACGCGATATTATGCTTATGAGCGTAGGCGGGATAGTTAGTCATTTTAAGAAATTATCCTCTTTAGCAAAGAAATATAATGCGAAGGTCTATATACCCAGCGGCGCTATTTCTGGAATCGATGCTTTAAAGGCGGCAAACCTGGGAAAGGTAAAGAGGGTTACTTTGACTACGCGCAAGAACCCGGTTTCTTTCAGGGGAGTCCGGTATATCGAGAAAAAAGGCATAGATTTAAAGAGGATAAAAAACGAGCGCATCTTATTTTCAGGCAGTGCAAAAGATGCGGTAAAATATTTCCCCCAGAATATTAACGTGGCAGCGATATTGAGTCTGGCGGGATTAGGAGAGAATAAAACGCAGGTCAGGATTGTAGCCTCGCCGGATGTAAAAAAGAACATACACGAGATCCGGGTAGAGTCCGGGGCAGCCAGGATATTTACGCGCACGGAAAACATCTTACACCCAGATAACCCCAAGACGAGTTACCTGTCGGTTCTCTCGGCAGTGGCAACCTTAAAGCAGATTTTAGAGCCGGTAAGGATCGGCACTTAATTCGCACATAACTTACTCACACTGTCGTGTTCGTAAGTTATGTGCTCACTAAAGGAAGGGGGTGAATTAAAATATGGCAGAAAAGTTAATGAAGCTGGGAATCAAGAGGCAGAAAGGGTTCCTCTATTACATCGATAAGAAGGGCGATGTATCCTGCGCCAAAATGGCCAGAGGCAAGAAAAAAGGAGGTAGCCCCAAAAAGGTAACCAAGTGCGGCATCAAGAGGAAAAAAGGTTACCTTTATTTCATTGACAAAAAAGGCGATGTCTCCTGCGCCAAGATGAAGAGAGGCGGCAAGAAGAAAAAAAGATAATTGCCTTGTAAAAGTAAGCCCCTGTGAAATGTACTTATCTTTAATTTACAGGGGCTTTCTTTTTTGCTATAATTCAATGAGGCCATGACTTATGGAGCGAAGCGAACATAAGTCATCCGGCCGAATTAATCCCGAGTCCATTCTCTACTAATTTTCTGCGGACGAGGGATCTTATACTACGCGGCCTTTAAACCTGTGCCCTTTAGGGCGCGGATACGTTGTGGCCGCTTTAGTATTCCGCCCTAAAGGCAACCCCCGGGCTAAAGCCTCGGGTGGGCTCCATTTTCCAAAACTATGGCCGATAAAATTATCATCCGGGGCGCAAAAGAGCATAACCTGAAAAACATCAGCCTCGAGCTTCCCCGCAATAAACTTATCGTCGTAACCGGCCTATCCGGTTCAGGCAAGTCCAGCCTTGCCTTTGACACCATATATGCCGAAGGCCAGCGCAGGTTTGTGGAGAGCCTCTCCAGTTACGCCCGCCAGTTTTTAGAGCAATTACAGAAACCTGACGTAGAATATATCGAGGGTCTCTCTCCGACCATTGCCATTGAACAGCGGACCGCCGGAGGGAATCCCCGCTCCACCGTAGCCACGCAGACAGAAATCTATGACTATTTAAGATTGCTCTTTGCCCGCATCGGCAGGGTCTATTGTTACCAGTGCGGACAACCGATAGACAGGCAGAGTTCCCAGGAGATAGTAGAGAAAATCCTCGTCCTCCCTTACGGCACGGATATCCAGGTGTTGGCTCCCTTGGTCAGGGGCAGGAAGGGAGAATACAGGGAGATATTCAGCCAAATCCAGAAGTCAGGGTTCGTGCGCTGCCGCGTTGACGGGAAGATTTACGAACTATCCCTTAAAATAAAACTCGCTAAATACAAAGCGCATGATATTGAGGTGGTAGTGGACAGATTGAGCGTAAAGCCGGAGATAAAAAAGAGGCTCACTGACTCCGTGGAGACCGCGCTAAAAGTAGGGAAAGGCGTTGTCATAGTTTCTCAGTCCGCAAGTCCGCAAGCCCGCAAGTTAAACCACAGAACCACAGAACCACAGAACCGGAGAACGGATTTGATTTTCAGCGAGCAGTACGCCTGCGCAAAGTGCGGTATAAGTTATACTGAAGTTGAGCCGCGCATTTTTTCTTTTAATTCACCGTATGGCGCCTGCCCCGAATGCAACGGCCTGGGCAAAAAATTAGAGTTTGACCCTGACCTGGTCATCCCCGATAAAAATAAATCCATAAACGAGGGCGCACTTAGTCCCTGGAAAAGGGGCGGCAGGGGTTATATACTTTATTACCGTTGGTTGATGCGGGAGCTTTCTTATCAAATGGACTTTGACCTGGATACGCCCTTTAAGAAATTAAGCAAAGAAGCGCAGCGGGCTATCCTTTACGGGAGCGATAAAGTTGTGGGGACCAAGCCCTTCGAGGGCATCATCCCGCACCTGGAAAGATTATTCCGCCAGACGGAGAGCGATTATTTGAAAGAAGAGATTTCCCGCTTCATGTCAAGCCTGGCCTGCCCGCTCTGTAAAGGCGCCAGGCTTAAGAAAGAAAGCCTTGCCGTTAAAATCAACGCCAGGAATATCTGGGAGGTAACCCGGATGTCCGTCAAAGAGGCGCGCAATTTCTTTGAAAAATTAGATTTAAGCGAAAGGCAGAGGCTCATCGCCAGGCAGGTCTTAAAGGAGATAATCCAGAGGCTGCAGTTCTGTATTAACGTGGGCCTGGATTACCTGACTTTGGATAGAAGGAGTTCCACGCTCGCAGGCGGAGAGGCGCAGAGGATCCGTCTGGCAACCCAGGCGGGCTCGGGTCTGGTGGGGGTATTATATATTTTAGACGAACCGAGCATTGGCCTGCATCAGAGGGATAACCATAAGTTACTTGCTACCCTGAAGGCCCTGAGGGACTTAGGCAATACCTTAATCGTGGTGGAGCATGATGAGGCGACTATCCGCGCCGCGGATTACATCGTAGATTTAGGCCCGGGCGCAGGCAGGCACGGCGGAGAAGTAGTTTTTGCCGGCCCCAGAGAAGAGCTATTGAAAAATAAAGAATCCCTTACCGCTAAATACCTCAATAAGCAGCTCAAGATAGATATACCGCTAAAGAGGAGGCCGTGGCAGGATAAAAAATTCTTAGAGATAAAGGGCGCCAGGGAGCATAATCTGAAAGACATAGACGTCAAATTCCCTTTAGGCACTTTTATCTGCGTAACAGGCGTGTCCGGTTCTGGCAAGTCCACCCTGATTGACGAGATACTCTACCGGGCTATTGCGCAGAAGCTATATAAAGCCAGAGAAAAACCCGGGCTGCATACCGGCATTAGAGGCGTAGAGCATATTGATAAGGTTATTATAGTGGACCAGTCTCCTATAGGCAGGACCCCGCGTTCCAACCCGGCTACCTATACCGGCGCTTTCAGCCACATCAGGGATATATTCAGCAAGCTGCCTGAATCGCGGGTGCGCGGTTATAAACCCGGGAGGTTCTCCTTTAATGTCAGGGGCGGCCGCTGCGAGGCCTGCATGGGCGACGGCATAAAAAAGATTGAGATGCATTTTCTTCCTGACGTATACGTGAAATGCGATGTCTGCAAGGGCCTGAGGTTCAACGAAGCGACGCTGGAGGTGAAATTTAAAGGTAAATCAATTGCCGATGTCCTGGAGATGGCCGTTGAGGAGGCACTGGAATTATTTGCTAACATCCCTAAAATAAGAAATACCTTCACCTGCCTTTATGACGTGGGCCTGGGTTATATCCAGCTGGGCCAGTCTGCCACTACTCTTTCAGGCGGCGAGGCGCAGCGCGTCAAGCTCTCTTCGGAACTGAGCAGGCGCTCTACGGGGAAAACCCTGTATATACTGGATGAGCCGACTACGGGCCTGCATTTTGCGGATACGGAAAAACTCCTTTCCGTTTTGCAGAGGCTGGTGGATAAAGGCAACACCGTAATAGTGATTGAGCATAACCTGGAAGTGGTAAAATGCGCGGATTATATTATTGACCTGGGCCCCGAAGGCGGGGATAAGGGCGGAGAGGTAGTAGCCAATTGCAGCCCGGAAGAATTGCTCAAAAAGAAAAGTTCATATACCGCGCAGTTTTTAAGAAAGGTGTTGCAAAAGGAATAGGGCGGCGGTATATTTAATGAGCAATGATATTGCCTAAAACCGGATTGATAACCTGTATTATCTGCCTGGGGCTGTCCCTGGGTATATTTTCTCCTGCTTATGCCCTGGATTTAGTTAAAGCAAAAACTTATTTCTTAGGCGGAGATTACAAGTCCGCGATATCAGAGGGCGAAAAACTCCTGTCAGGCACGGGACGCTCTTCCCAATCAGAGGAGTTGTATTACATACTGGGTTTAAGTTATCTGAAGGACGGCAATTACCTGCGCGCCTCCGATATATTTGAAATAATCCTCACAGAATTCAGCCAGGGCAGCTTCAAGGAGGAGGCAAAATTAGGGCTCGGTGACAGTTATTTCCTGCGGGGGGATTACGCAAAAGCCGAAGCTTACTACAAAGAATTACTGGACAATAAAGCCGATACCAAACTTAAGGCCTCTCTCTATTACAGGCTCAGCCAGGCCGGGTTTAAAAAAGGGGACGCTGGCCAGGGGAAAGACTATCTGGATAAATTAAAAAGCGAGTTTCCCCAGAATCCCGAGTTAGCCTCCAACAAAGACTTATGCTCGCTCGCCGATTCTCCTTCAGGTATTTACTACACTGTGCAGGTAGGCTGTTTCGCAAATGAAAAGAATGCCACAAACCTTCTGCAGGCATTAATCCAGAAGGGTTATCCTGCCTACATTGAAGAAACGAATCCCGGCGGCACAACATCTTACCGGGTGCGGGTCGGTAAATCTCCCTTGCGCCAGGAGATTGTAAATTTAGAGAGCAAACTTTCCGGGGAAGGCTACCCCACAAAAATCTATCCCTAGATGCAAAAACCAGAAATACTTTTTCTAGTCGGCCCCACTGCAGCAGGCAAGACACTGGCCGGGCTGCAACTTGGCAAGAAAATAAACGCAGAAATTATCTCCTGCGATTCCATGCAGGTTTATAAAGGCATGGATATTATCACCTCAAAGCCGCCGGCCGCTCTAAGAAAAAAGATAAAACACCATTTAATCAGCATGATTTCACCTGAAAAAGAATATAATGTAGCTAGATACTACCGGGATGCCCTCAAAAAGATAAAAGAAATTATAAAAAAAGGAAAGACGCCGCTTTTTGTCGGCGGCACAGGCCTTTATCTGTCTATTCTTTTAGACGGCATATTTAAGCTAAGTACAGAAAATAAAATTATCCGCAGGAAGCTTTATGAAGAAGCCGGGCTTAAAGGAAGTTGTTATTTATATAAAAGATTAAAGGAAGTTGACCCTGAGGCAGCCCTGAAAATCCATCCCAATGATACCAGAAGAATTGTGCGCGCCTTAGAGGTTTTTCAGGTGACAGGAAAACCGATTTCCCGGCTGCAGAAGGAGCGAAGGGGTTTAAGCGATGAATACGCGGTGAGGATTTTTTGCCTGAATATGGAGCGCGATAAACTTTATAGCCGCATTGAAAAACGCATTGATACAATGTTTAATCAGGGTTTATTAGCCGAGGTAAGAAGGCTATTAAAATTAAAGTTAAGCAAAACCGCACAGTCTGCCATTGGCATAAGGGGATTAAAAGGCTACTTTGCTGGCTTGTGTGATTTGGATAAGGCAAAAAGCTTAATGAAAAAGGACACCCGCAATTACGCCAAAAGGCAGCTCACCTGGTTCAGGAAGGATAAGCGCATTGAGTGGCTAGAGGTGCGCGATAAAGAAACCCCCGCCTCTGTTGCAAATAAAATATACAAGAAACTAACCCGCAATACCCATTGACAATAACCTAAACAGCGCTAAAATGACTTTTAGCACACTGAGGTGGTAAATGTATTTTTTTGCCCGCCTTATTCAGGGATTTAGGAAAGGAATGGTGATGATGAAGAGGAGTCTATTTATTATCGGTGTGGTATTATGTTGGCAGATATTTTTATCCTATGGGAGTGGATTCTGTGCTTCTTCCTGTGAAGATGAGTGCTATCCGCGTGCCATGCAGAATATGGTTGAGGGCAGGGTTGCGCAGATGAACTGCCTGCAGACCTGCCGCCAGAGGAAGGTCTGGGAGCAGATGGTTTTGGCTATAGACAGGCTGTCAACGCAATTAGCCGAGCAGTTAAAGGATAAAAATTCGCAAGGTAATGTTACTACGGCAGGCACCTCTATGCAAAGGGTTAACTTTGATGAAGCCGAGCCAAATATTCTTCCGCCTGATAGCGGAACGTCTTCATTCCGCTTTGGCAGCTCGAAGCGCGTTAATACCACGCTTACTAATACCACTCTTATTAGCCCCATTTTCGTTAATACTACCTTCGCAAATACTACTGAGTAGGGAACGGTTCTCTAATAGGGGACAGCGACTATTTTTCCTATGTGTCTAATAGGGGACAGCGACTATTTTTCCTATGTGGAAAACCGGTCGCTGTCCCCTATTAGGTCCCCTATTAGAGACAACCGCTAAATGAATCAATATGGAACGCGCATTACTTGTAACTATAAAACTAGATTCGGAGAAAGATAGCTGGCGCTTGGAGGATGCTGCGCTTGAGATGGAGGAATTGACTGCTACCTGCGGGGCTGAGGTAGTGGATAATATCACCTGCATGCGCGAAAAACCCACGCCGAACTTTTTTATCGGCAGGGGCAAGGTGGAAGAAATAGCACTGCTTTGCCAGGAAATGGACGCAGATAGCGTAGTCTTCAGCCACGATTTATCCGGCACGCAGCAACGCAACTTAGAAGGGGTAATCAACCGCAAGACCATTGACCGCACACAATTGATTCTGGATATCTTTGCCAGGCATGCCAAGACCCCTGAAGGAAAAACGCAGGTGGAGCTTGCGCAATTACAATATTTAATGCCGCGCTTAGTAGGAAAGGGGATAATACTTTCCCGTTTAGGCGGCGGTATTGGCACCAGGGGCCCTGGTGAACAGAAGTTAGAGGTTGACCGCAGGCGCATCAGAAAAAAAATAGATAAATTAAAGGATGACCTTAAACATCTTTCCCTGCACCGCTCAACGCTGCGTAAAAAAAGAAAAGAAAACGCCATACCGGCTGTGGCCCTGGTTGGCTATACCAATGCCGGAAAATCCACGCTTTTAAACGCGCTAACCGGCGCAGGCCAGGCGGTAGCTGACAGCCTGTTTACCACGCTGGACCCCTTGTCAAAAAATCTACGGCTTCCTAATGGCGAGAATATCGTTATTTCTGATACAGTGGGATTCTTAAATAATCTTCCGCACCATCTCATTGAAGCATTCAAGGCTACTCTGGAAGAAGTTGTGGAGTCCGACTTGCTAATCCATGTTCTAGATGTGAGCAACCCTTTATTGCAGCAGCATAAAAAAGCAGTATTCCAGGTTTTAAAAGAGCTGCGCCTGGATCAGAAACCGCTTATTACCGCCTTAAACAAGATTGACCTTTTAAAAGATAAAATCCTAGAAGAACACACAAAAGAAGATTTTGCCAATCCGGTTCTTGTCTCCGCAAAGCTTAACCAGAACCTTGCTCCTTTGCTGCAAAAAATCCAGCAGCACTTTAGCGGCCTGATGCTGGACTTAGAAATTATGATTCGGCCTGGGCGCATGGATTTGGTGGATTTATTTTATCGCCAGGGTAAGGTTAAAGACATCCAATACCAACAAAAGGGGATAAAAATTAAACTTAGCCTGCCGAAAATCCTCTTTCAGAAGTTATTGCATAACAAAGAGATAGAAAAAGTCTGTTAGAATATCTAATAAATTTTATTATTTTTACTTGACAAAATAGTTATTCTATGTTATATCCCTTTAAGGAAAGAAGAGAAGAGTAAGGAGGCAAAGATGCCCCTGTTTGATATATATATCAGCCCTGATGAGCCGGTATATGTAATCAGCGTGGTGAGTAAGCTTGTGGATATGCCGCTCTGGACCTTGCGGCACCTGGATAAATACGGCATTGTCCGGCCGAAAAGGATAGGTAAAAAAAGCAGGCTTTATTCTTTGAAGGATATCAAGAGGTTGGAATACGTACATTATCTTATGGAGGATAAGCGCGTGAACATTCACGGCATAAAAATAATTCTGGAAAAAGAAAAGGAAGAATAATTTTTTTTGCCTTTATCTTAGCACTCTACTTATCAAAGTGCTAATTAGTAAAGGAGTTAAGGGATGAGATTGGATAATCTGTAATAAATCCTAAGGAAGAGCGGGGTTGACAAAGCAATAAAATATGTTAAAATTATTCTTCAAGAAAGAGCGCTAAAAGCGGAGAGCAAATGGTAAGAAATGTTGATTATGGGTCCAGGAGGAAGGCGGTCCTGGCGGCAACGATAAACAAATATATACAGGAAGCAGTGCCTGTTGCCTCGGAAGATATTGCCCGTGATTTTGCTTTGAGCCCGGCTACCATAAGGAATATATTTGCCGAGCTTGAAGAAGAGGGTTTTATTACCCACCCTTATACCTCGGGCGGAAGGATGCCTACCGATACAGGTTACCGTTATTACGTGGATTTTCTTATCTCGCAGATGGAATTATTGGACGATGAGAAGGAACGCATTGTAAAACAATACAACAGAGAGATCAGGCGCCTGGAAGAGGTGCTGGAGGAAACTTCGGAGGTAATCTCATCTATTACGCATTATGCCAGCATAGTCTCGTTCCTGGAATGGCAGGGCAGGTTTTTTTACAGAGGGATCAGCCGCATTCTGGAACAGCCGGAATTCCGGGATTTTGAGAAGATACAACTCTTAATCAAGATGATTGAGGATAAGCAGCGCTTGCTCAATGTGGTCAACCGCGATTTTACAGGCAAGGTCAAGGTTTATATCGGCCGTGAATTGGGCTGTCCGGAGATGGAGAGTTGTTCTCTGGTGGTTTCCAGTTACAGCCTTAAGAACAGGCCTTCGGGTAGATTGGCAGTGTTAGGGCCGGTGCGCATGCAATACGGGCATATCATCCCTGCCTTGGAGTATATCTCCGTTGTATTGACAGAGGTTTTGGGTAATATCTAAAGGTTAACTATGGCAGAGCAGAAAGAAAAACAAACAGAGAATCACAAGGCAAAATTAGAAGAAAAGGCCGTCACTTTAAAAGAAGCGGAATACCTGGCTTTGAAAGAAGAGGCGGACAAGGCAAAGGAATACGCAGATAATATGCTCAGGCTCCAGGCGGATTTTGAGAATACGCGCAAGCGCCTGGATAGGGAAAAACAGGATTTTGTAAAGTTCGCCAATGAAGGGATTATCCTGGAGCTATTGAATATACTGGATGACCTGGAGCGGACGCTGGATCTGGCGCAGAAACACCAGCAGGACCTGCCTGCTTTTTTAAAGGGAGTGGGAATGATTCTGGCGCATCTGTACGAAATGTTAAAGGAGTACGGAGTCAGGCCTATTGAGGCAGAGGGTAAATTATTCGACCCGCATTTCCACGAAGCCCTGATGCAGGTGGAGAATAAGGAGCTTCTGGAACATACGATAGTAGAGGAATTGCAAAAAGGTTATTGGATGAACGATAGAGTAATCAGGACCACAAAGGTCAAGGTTTCCAAGAAGGTTCTTTCGCAAAATGAAGGGAAATAGGCGAAAGAACCAAGGGGGTGCGGGGGAAAAGTGATGTCCCCCGCGATTGGGGGAGAATATTAAGAGGGGGCTTGCCCCCTCTTAAGGAGCGAGCGTAAGCGAGCGACAAACAGGAGGTAAAAAATGGCTAAAGTTATCGGTATTGATTTAGGGACTTCCAACTCTGCGGCTGCCGTAATGGAGGGGGGCAGGCCTGTGATTATCCCTTCTGCTGAAGGAGCCGGCGTTGCTTCGGGCAAGGCCTTTCCTTCTTACGTTGCTTTTACCAAAGACGGACAGCGGCTGGTAGGCGAACCCGCAAGGCGGCAGGCAGCTATAAATGCAGAGGGCACTATACAGGCAGCTAAGCGCAAGATGGGGACGGATTATAAATTCAAGGTTTTTGGCAAGGAGTATACACCCCAGCAGATTTCGGCTTTTATTTTACAAAAAATAAAAGCCGATGCTGAGGCATATTTCGGGGATAAGGTGGAAGAGGTGGTAATCACCTGCCCCGCTTACTTTGACGACAACCAGAGGACTGCGACCAAAGACGCGGGAGAGATTGCCGGTTTAAAGATTTTAAGGATTATCAATGAGCCTACCGCAGCCTGTCTTGCCTATGGGCTTGAAAAATCGCAAAAAGAGCAGAAGATTATGGTCTTTGATTTAGGCGGCGGGACGCTGGACGTAACCGTTATGGAAATGGCGCAGGGTGTATTTCATGTGCAATCAACATCCGGCGATACGCAATTAGGCGGAACAGATATGGATAAGGTATTGCTTGAGTATATTGCCGGGCAATTTAAGCGCGAAACCGGGATAAGCCTGATGGATGACAAAATGGCAGTGCAGAGGTTACGCGAAGCAGCGGAAAAGGCAAAGATCGAATTATCCTCTACCGTAAGCACGGATATCAATTTACCTTTTATCACCGCCGATGCTACGGGGCCGAAGCATTTAACTATGTCCATTACCCGCGCAAAATTAGAGGATCTGATTTCGCCTATAATCGAGAGATGCAGGCATCCTATGGAGCAGGCGATTAGCGATGCTAAATTGACACCCAAAGAAATCGACAGGATTATCATGGTCGGCGGCCCCACGCGCATGCCTATTGTGCAGAAGTTTGTCGAGGATTATGCCGGCAAAAAAATCGAGCGCGGAGTCGATCCTATGGAATGCGTTGCCCTGGGTGCGGCAATACAGGCAGCGATTATAAAGGGCGATGTTAAGGATGTACTGCTTTTAGATGTCACTCCGCTGTCTTTAGGTATTGAGACCTTAGGCGGAGTAAATACAAAATTAATTGAAAGAAATGCGTCTATCCCTACGCAAAAGAGCCAGATTTTCTCCACGGCCGCGGATAACCAGACTGCAGTGACCATCCGCGTATTGCAGGGGGAACGCCCCATGGCCGACGATAACGTAGAGCTGGGAAGGTTTGACCTGGTGGGTATTCCTGCCGCACAGCGCGGCGTTCCGCAGATTGAAGTAAAATTTGATATTGATCGCGATGGAATTGTGCATGTTTCTGCCAAGGACCTGGGCACAGGCAAAGAGCAGTCCATACGCATCACCGCTCCCAAGAAACTCTCTAAAGAGGAAATTGACAAGATGGTGCGCGAGGCGGAAAAATTCGCCGCTGAGGACGCAAAGAAAAGAGAGGAAGTAGAGGCCGTCAACCAGGCGGATAACCTGGTTTATGCCACAGAGAAATCACTGAAAGAATTCGGCGATAAGGTCTCGCAGTCCGAGCGCGCTGAGATCGAAGCAAGGATTAACGACTTAAAGACTGCAATAAAGGATAAGAATATAGACAGAATCAAGAAAGGTATGGAGGAACTGTCTAAGGTCTCGCATAAGCTGGCTGAGGAAATCTATAAGCAGGCAGCAGCAAAACAGCAGCAGGGCCAGGCCTCAGGCGCCAAGACGCAGGAAAAAGCCGAAGAACCTAAAGAAGAGAAGAAAAAAGACGAAGAGATTATTGACGCGGACTTCAAGGAAGAAGACGATAAAAAATAGGAAAATGAGCGGGTCGATGGTCTGTAGCCGATAGTCAATAGTTCCATACCATAGACTATAGACTATCGACTATAGACCATTTATTAATAGACGTTAATAAATGATGGCTACGGCCAAACGCGATTATTACGAAATACTGGGCGTTAAGAAGAACGCTACGCTGGATGAGGTAAAGAAGGCTTACCGGGAGATGGCCTTGCGTTATCATCCTGACAGGGTGCCTGCTGAACAGAAAAAAGAGGCGGAAGAAAAATTCAAGGAGATCTCAGAAGCTTATGCAGTATTATCCGATTCGCAGAAGCGCGCCCTTTACGACCAATACGGGCATGCCGGTATAGACCAGAAGTATGCCTACGAAGATATCTTTAAAGGCGCAGATTTCAGCAGCGTCTTCCGGGATTTAGGGGATTTCGGGTTTGGCGGAGGCCTTTTTGAGGAAATCTTCGGCGATTTGGGTTTTGATATGTTCGGCAGCGGTTCAAGCCGGCGCGCTAGCGGCCGCCGCAGGGGAAGGGATTTACAGATTTCTGTGGATATAACCCTGGAAGAGGTAGCCACCGGCACAGAAAAGACGGTTACTGTCCCGCGTTATGAAGTATGCTCCGCCTGTTCAGGCAGCGGCGCAAAACCCGGCACAAAAAAAATTACTTGTCCTCAGTGTAAAGGGTCTGGCCGCACAGTAGTTTCCAACGGTTTTTTCCAGATGGCCCAGGCCTGTTCGCGTTGCGGGGGAGAGGGCTCAGCTATTCAGACACCCTGTCCGGAATGCCGCGGAGAAGGAAGGGCAAAAATCACCCGCAAGATTAAAGTCAAGATACCTGCGGGCGTTGATAACGGTTCGCATTTGCGGGTGCGCGGCGAAGGCGAGGCAGGCACTGCAGCTAGGGGAGACCTTTACGTGGTCATAGAAGTCCAGCGCCACCCTGTTTTTGAAAGGCATGATAACGATGTTTTAACAGAGATAACTATCAGTTTAAGCAAGGCAATATTGGGAGGCGAAGTAGAGGTACCCACGCTTGACGGAAAAGTAAGTATGAAAATCCCTGCCGGTACCCAGAGCGCCAGGATATTTCGCCTTAAAGAAAAAGGCATAGCGGATTTACACGGCAGGGGCAATGGCGATGAACTGGTCAGGGTTAACGTTGAGATCCCCGGTCGCTTGAGTCTACAGCAGCGCAGGCTCATCGAGGAATTTGCCAGGCTCTCAGGCGAAAATATAGACAAGGAAAGTTTTTCGGACAAAATAAAAAAAGCATTTAAATAAAGGAGAAGAATGCCGACCTACGAATATGAATGCACGCACTGCGGACATAGTTTTGAGTTATTCCAGAATATAACCGCTAAGCCTCTGGATAAGTGCCCCAGGTGCCATAAAGAGGTAAGGCGGCTTATCGGCACTGGTTCAGCTATAATTTTTTCCCGCTCTTGGCGGGATTCCGCTAAAGCGGAAAAAGGCTCGGGTTTCTATGCCACTGATTACCGCAAGAAACCAAAAGGCGATAGCGCAAAGACAAAGACCAATGCTTGCCCTAAAGCCGGCGAAGGATGTAATGCCTGCCAAAAATCAGAATAGACCAGGGATATCCGGAATCTTAAAGCTATGGTTGCCTGTGGTAGCGTGTATGGGCTTTATCTTTTACGCCTCCTCTATCCCGGGGAAGAATATACCGGCGCTATTCGTTAACCAGGATACCATATTCCACATCTGTATTTATTTACTACTGGCATATTTTTTTAGCCGCGCCTTAAAAAATACTTATCAGGATATAGCCGTGGCAAAGCTTATACTTTTTACGGTGATATTCGGTGTTATTTATGGTATAACGGATGAACTGCACCAGGCCTTCGTGCCTTATAGAACTGTTTCCGCTTTGGACGTATTTAATGACGGCATTGGCAGTCTCATAGGGAGCCTATTTTACCGGTGGCCAAGATAAAGCCCTTCAGGGCGGTTATTTATAATAGGGAAAAGGTTAAAGATTTAGCCAAGGTCGTCTGCCCGCCTTACGATATAATTTCTCTGGAGCGCCAGCGATATTATCACGAACTCAACAACTACAATCTTATCCACATACTATTAGGCAAGGAGGTCCCCGGAGAGGATAAATACCTGCGCGCAGCAAACTATTTTAGGGAGTGGCTGAAAGATAAAATACTTATCCAGGATGACCGCAGGGCGATATATTTCTATAGCCAGCAGTATAATCTGAAAGGGGAAAAGAGGATGCGCCTGGGCTTCATCTCTCTTTTACGCCTGGGGGATAAAGAGTCGCCTGTCTTTGGGCATGAACATACGCGCCTTGAAGCGAAAGAAGACAGGTATAGGCTCATGAAACGGGTTAAAGCAAACTTAAGCCCTATATTCGTCGTTTTTCCGGATAAGAAACGCATTATCCAGCGTACCTACGAAAAGTACGTTCAACATAAAACGCCTTTTATTGAGATAAAAGACGAGGAAAATATCACCCACAGATTATGGAGATTGGATGACCCCGTTGTCCTGGAGGGGATACAGGCCAATATGCAGAATGAAAACATCTTTATTGCCGACGGCCACCATCGCTACGAGGTCGCCTGCGCCTACAGGGAGGAGATGAAAAAGAAGCTGGATGCCGTAACCGGCGAGGAAGATTTCAATTATATTTTGTCTTATTTTACAAACACGGATTCCCACGGCCTTTCCATATTGCCTATACACCGCCTCCTTAAATTAGATACAGAACCGGATTCGGATAATTTCAGGTTTAATCTTGAAGATTATTTTGACGTAGAAGAGATAAGAGAAAAAACGCGCTTTTTCTTTTTGATGGAAAAGGGCGGCCGCACGGAGCATGTCCTGGGGATGTATAAGGATAAAAGATACTGGCTCCTGCGCTTAAAGAATATAAAGATCCCGGATAACTTACTCGGCGATAAAACCAAAGAATACAGGTCTCTGGACGTCTCTATCCTGAATCACATAGTCCTGAAAAAAATTTTAGGAGTTGATGCACAAAACAAAGAAAACATTAAATTCAGCCCTTCCGCGGAAGAATTGATTGAGCAGGCGGATAGCGGTAGTTCGTATATCGCCTTTTTCCTGAATCCGGTGAAGATTGGGCAGATAATCTCGGTGGCCTTAAACGGAGAGAGGATGCCGGCTAAATCAACCTACTTTTATCCCAAGGTTATTTCCGGCCTGGTGATTAATAAATTTGATTAGGGGCAAGGCCTATGGCGTTATTCGGTAAACCGAAATATACAATCGTAAGGTTGAAAAAGAAAGATATCCCGGACGGCCTCTGGACAAAATGCGAGGGATGCTCCGAGACCCTGTATAATAAAACGCTCGAGGAAAACCTTAAGGTTTGCCCCAAGTGTAATTACCATTTTGTCCTGGGTGCCTATGAAAGAATAAGTATGCTTTTAGATAAAGACACCTTCCAGGAATACGATAAGGATATGCTGCCGGCTGACCCTTTGGATTTTAAGGGGCCGAAGACCTATAAAGAGAAACTGGCTGCCGACCAGAATATAACGGGCTTAAAGGATGCCGTGGTATCCGGGGAAGGGCTCCTGGATGATAAAAAGCTCATTATTGCGGTTACGGATTCGCGTTTTATTATGGGTTCGATGGGATCGGTCGTGGGTGAAAAGATAACGCGCGCCACTGAAACCGCCACAAAAAACAAATTGCCGCTCGTTATTGTCTCTGGTTCGGGCGGCGGGGCCAGGATGTACGAAGGGATGTATAGCCTGATGCAGATGTCCAAGACCTGCGCCGCGCTTGCTTACCACCATCAGGCCAGGATCCCTTTTATTTCAGTGCTTACTAATCCTACCATGGCAGGCGTGATGGCCTCATTTGCCGGGGTGGGCGATGTAATCATCGCCGAGCCAAAGGCATTAATCGGTTTCACGGGGCCGCGTGTTATAGAGCAGACCATAAGGCAGAAACTCCCGCCCGGATTCCAGCGTTCAGAATTTCTCCTGGAGCACGGCCTGATAGACATGATAGCGCACCGCAAGAATTTGAAAACAACCTTGAGCCAATTACTTGACTATTTAGGTTGAGTTTAATATAATAAGTTAACGTTAGTTCATAGTTGAGAGTTCATTGTTCATTGTTAACATTATCAACCATGAACTATGAACTAAGATGAGAGAAATGGCACAGGTAAGTCTTAAAAACGTTTCCAAGACTTTTGCAGGCAATGTAAGGGCTGTCGATAATGTCAGCCTGGGAGTTGAAAATAAGGAATTTATGGTTCTGGTCGGGCCGTCCGGATGCGGTAAATCCACGACCCTGAGGATGGTTGCCGGCCTTGAAGATATGACCGAAGGAGACATATACATAGGCGATAAGAAGGTCAATGATGTCCCGGCAAAAGACCGCGATATCGCCATGGTATTTCAAAATTACGCCCTATATCCGCATATGAGCGTCTTTGAGAATATGTCGTTCGGCCTGCGCCTGAGGCACATCCCCAAAGCGGAAATTAACAGGCGCGTGAGTGAAGCCGCCGAGATACTGGGCATCAGGCGCCTGCTTGGCCGCAAGCCCCGCGAACTTTCCGGAGGCGAGAGGCAGCGCGTAGCGGTAGGAAGGGCTATTGTCAGGAAGCCGCTGGTATTTTTGTTTGACGAGCCTTTAAGCAACCTCGATGCGAAGATGCGCGTCCAGATGCGCACGGAGATACACAAACTCCACATCAGGCTACAGACCACGATAATCTACGTTACGCACGACCAGGTCGAGGCTATGACCATGGGCGACAAGATTGCCGTAATGAATGACGGTATTTTACAGCAGGTGGCAGACCCTATCACTATCTACGACCACCCCAAAAATAAATTTGTTGCCGGTTTTATCGGTTCGCCGCCGATGAATTTCATGCAGGGCGGGTTTATTAAAAAAGACGGCAGGATATATTTCGACGAGGGCAAGATCCGGGTGAAGGTCGTTGAGGATATGCACCAGAGATTGATGCCTTATGTAGGGCGCGAGGTAACCCTCGGCATACGCTCGGAAGATATCTATGATAAATTATTTGTTTCGGAAGCGCCTCCGGAAAATATTGTCAGGGTAAACTGCGAAATATACGAGCCCATGGGCTCGGAAGTCTACCTCTACCTTAATACAGGAAAACATACCTTTATTGCGCGCGTAGGCGCGCACGATAAGCCCAAGGTTAATCAGGATATGGATGTAGTTTTTGATATGAGTAAAGTGCACTTTTTTGATAAAGACACCGAAGGGACTATCGTCTAAATTATCTACCCAGCCCCCGCAGCAGCTCATATCCAAAAGAGAACTTTGTATGTCATATCCTCCAGAAAGAACCTTTCCTCAAAAGACAGCCGCCGGCATCATTTCCTTTATACTCCTATATATTTTACTACCGTTATACCTGATAATTAATTCCGGCCGCCGCCAGCTTATGCCGCTGTTTCTATTTTACCTGGTCAATGCGCTCCTGGTCTTTTATCTCTTCCGTAAAAAATCCAATAAGAAATACAGCCTCGAATATCAAACGCAGGACCTGCAGGAAAAATTAAATATCCTGAATGAAGAGAAATCGCGCGAGCTTAAAGGCAACCTTGCCCTAAAGGCAAAGATAATGCGTTATAGCGGCCTTAAGAAGGTTGTGGAAGAACTAAATGAGAGCCTGGAAAGGGATTCCGTAGCAGATAAACTTGTCTCGATCGCCTCCTCGCTTGTTTCAAATAATAAAGGCGTCTGCGTTTTATACCTGCTCGATAATCAGACCCATAAACTAAATCTCTTTAAGGCAAAGAAACCGGATAAGAAACTTGTTATCAGGGCAAAGGAGGGCACCATATTTGACTTATGGGTATTAAGGCATGCCAGACCTCTGCTGGTAGAGGATATTAAAAATGATTTTCGCTTTGACTTGGAGAAGTCAACGGCGCAGGATACAAGGCCGGTTTCTTCTTTAGTCAGCTCTCCCCTTATAAGCGAACACAGTTTCTTAGGCATATTGAAATCGGACCATGAGGAGCCCGGTTTCTATAATCAGGATGACCTGAGGATGCTGGTGACAATCTGCGATTTAGGGGCGGTGGCTTTGGAGAACAGCCAGCTTTTCCAGAAGACGCAGGATTTAGCCATACATGACGGCCTGACCTCTCTTTATACAAAGGACCACTTTTTAGAATGCCTGAAAGAGGAATGCAAGAGGAGTATCCATCAAAAGACAGTGTTTTCCTTGCTGATGCTTGATATAGATTTCTTCAAGAATTACAACGATAAATTCGGACATACGGCGGGGGATATCGTATTAAAAAATTTAAGCAGCAATATAACTGAATTCCTGAAAGGCTTTAACCCTCTGGTAGGCCGTTTTGGAGGAGAAGAGTTCTGTGTAATCCTGGAGGGTATAGATAAGGAAAAGGCCTGTCATGTTGCGGAAGGCTTGCGGCAGAGCATAGAAAAAGAGAAGATAATCCTGCGCAGGAACGAGACGGGCATTACCGTCTCTATAGGCATAGCAACTTTCCCTTCCGATGGGGCAGATGAAGATGAGCTTATCCTTAAAAGCGACAAGGCGATGTACGAAGCAAAACAAAAAGGAAGAAACCGGGTATGCTGCATTTAATTGTATTAATTTTATTGACTGTTTTTTCATATATATCGCTTAAAAAAAGATTGGATAAGGGTTTCTCCATGGCCGGGGATAACTACGGCCGCCTAAAGCGGGAATACGATAATCTGGTTCAAGAAAATATCCGGCTCAAAAGAGGTAACGCCGACTTAGAGCGCTCTGCCGAGGAGACCATCGCGCTTTATGACATAACAAAAGACATCTGCAAGGTTCTGGATGAAGATAAGATATTCGAAATCTTCCGCGAGCGCATAAACAGATACATCAGGATAGGTAACTGTAGGTTTCTAAAGGGAAGCGCGGACCTTGCGCAGTATAAGGACTCCACGGTATTGTCTTTAATGATAGATAAGCAATCAATAGGCTATTTGGTGGCGGAAGATGTCAGGAGAGAAGACGGGGATAAATTCCAAATCTTAGCCCAGCAGTTCCTATCCGGGCTAAAGAGAGCCCTTCTATACCAGAAAGTCCAGGAGCTCAGCATCACGGACGGCCTGACCCAGATATTCAACCGCAGATATTTTATTGAAAGATTTAATGAAGAAATCAAGCGCTCAAAAAAATTCAGGCTGAAGTTTTCCTTCCTGATGTTAGATATAGATCATTTCAAAAATTATAATGACCGCTACGGCCATCTGGCGGGGGATGCGATTTTGCTGGAGGTAGCCAGGGCCGTTAAAGAAAATATAAGACAGATAGATTTTATGGGGCGCTACGGGGGGGAGGAATTTTCGCTTATTTTAGCGGAGACGGATAAAGAGCAGGCGCGTTTTGCCGCAGAACGTATCAGGCAGGCTATAGAGTCCAGGCAGATTACGGTTTATGATGAAAACCTGAAAGTCACCGCGAGTATCGGCCTGGTTACTTTTCCGGATGATGCGCAGGATAGGGAGGGGCTTATAGAGAGGGCGGACGAAGCCCTGTATCTGGCTAAACAGGCAGGCCGGAATAGAATATGCGCATATCAAGCGCAAAAGTAACAGTATGTATTATACCTAGACATATCTAACGCTTTTTAGCGGGTCCTGTCTTGTCTGTGCTTTCGCGGGGACGCTCTCCTACGCCCTTTGGGCGTAGGATTGACGCTCCCCTGCGGTGTCTCGCTCTCACTGACATTCTATTTAGCGGGTGAACCATGCCCGCTCGGCATCCTCGGAGGCCCCGCTCAACCACAGCCAAGCCGCCCGCTAAAGATCGATACTCATAAAATGAACCTGGCGGTTTTCGAGCGAATGTCGATTTTAGCCAAAGCAGCTTGAGCAGGCGAGGGAATCCGAACGCGGAAGCATTCGGACGGCGAGGATGTCTGAGCCCGTCCTGGGCTGGAAGCCCGACGGGCGAGTTCCGCAGCCGCCGAGAATGCGAAAGACCTTTGGCGTTAAAAAATCGACCTAAGCGAGAAGACCGACAGGTTCATTAAAGCGTTACCTATGTCTATGAACTTTACACGCAAAAGTAACATTATTACTTGCTAAAATTAGGTTTTTAATATAGAATACAACGCAATGGCAAAAAAATTCATTATTGCTGTTGACCTGGGTGGTACGAATTTAAAGATCGCCCTGCTGGATTTAAAATATAAGATCAGGGACAGAGAGGTTTTAAGTACGCGGCGGTTCTCGAAGAAAGAAGATTTGGTCTCTGCAATTGTCTCTTCCATAAGCAGGTTTATAGAAAATAATAAGTTGAAAAAGAGCGATATATCAGGTATCGGCTTAGGGTTGCCCGGGCCCATAGATGCCAAGAGAGGAATAGTGCATTTTTTTCCAAACATACCCGGCTGGAAAGAGGTGCATCTTAAAAGTATTTTAGAGAAAAGATTAAGCTTACCCGTATCTCTGGATAATGATGCAAAGCTGATGGGCCTGGCAGAGTATAAATTGGGAGCGGCAAAAGGTTATAAAAATGCTTTATGCATAACCTTAGGCACGGGCGTGGGCGCAGGTATAATCCTTGGAGGCAGCCTTTACCGCGGCGAAAATAATGCTGCCGGTGAAATAGGCCATATGCCTATTAATGAAAAAGGCTCCCGCTGTAATTGCGGAGGCATCGCTTGCCTTGAGTCTTATATAGGCAATAACAGGATTAGAGAAGAGGCGCGGAAATTATTTAGACGCGATATTTCCTTAGAGGAATTAAGCGCGCTGGCAAAGAAAAACAACAAAAAGGCGGTAGGCATTTGGAGCAGCGCAGGAAGGCACCTGGGGGTTGCGCTTGCAGGCGTGGTGAGCCTGCTCAACTTAGACATCATCGTTATCGGCGGCGGCGTCGCTAACGCAGGCCAGGTATTATTTAATAAAGTAAAAGAGACTATAAAAGAGCGGGCAATGAGCGTGCAGGCTGCGCACGTAAAAATATCCAGAGCCAAATTGAGAGAGGAAGCGGGGTTATTGGGTGCGGCTATACTGGTGAAAGAGGGCATTTAGGTTATGAAAATTTTTATTGATAGCGCAAACGTCAGAGAGATAAAAGAAGCGGCCGGCCTTGGCGTTATAGACGGAGTTACTACCAACCCCACGCTCATTTCCAGGGAGAACAGGGCTGTAAATGATTTGTTAAAAGAGATCTGCTCTTTAGTTTCCGGGCCGGTGAGCGCAGAGGCTATCAGTCTTGATGCAGAGGGTATGGTTAGAGAGGCACGCCTGCTTTCCAGTATTGCAAAGAACATCGTGATAAAGATACCCCTGGTTAAGGAAGGGCTTAAGGTAGTAAAGGTTTTAGCTAGCGAGGGGATTAAGACAAATGTCACTCTTTGTTTTTCTGCCTCTCAGGCTTTATTGGTAGCCAAGGCAGGCGCAGATTATGTCTCTGCGTTTATCGGCAGGCTTGACGATATCAGCTCAACCGGGATGGATTTAATACGCGATATAAAACAGATCTACGCAAACTATAATTTTAAGACCGAGATTATTGTGGCTTCAGTCCGCAACCCGCTGCATGTGGTTGATGCAGCTAGGATAGGCGCGGATATCGCTACCGTGCCTTTTGCGGTAATTGAGCAGCTCATAAAACACCCTCTTACCGACATAGGTATACAGAGATTCTTGGAAGACTATAAGAAGATCCCGCAAAAATAATTATGCTGAATAATCCGCCAGTCACACCCTGTCGCCGCTCGCCGAGAGAGTTTAATAACTTTTTGTTATCGCTTGTTATCTGGAATCTGGTGCTATTAACCTGTGGTTTATATTGTCTATACGCCCAGGAGAATAAGGTAGAACCGATTATCGTCAACGGCGATACGGTGGAATATTCTGCTGATGTTAAGGAGGTCACTGCCACAGGTAATGTAGAAGTAAATTACAAAGGCTCTAAGTTAACCTGTCGGAAAATAACTGTTAATACACAGACCAAAGAGGGTATTGCGGAAGGCAGCGCCAGATTGGATGACCGCAAGGGAGTTATAAATGGCGAAAAGATAATCTACAATTTTCAGACCAAGACCGGCACTATCGTCGATTCGCAATTCAGGGTCAATCCTTATTTCGGCAGGGCGGCAAAGGTAGAAAAGGTAAGCGATGCGGAATTTATAGCCCGGCACGGATATGTCACTACCTGCAGCCTTGACCGTCCTCATTACCGCATAAAATCAAAGCAGATAAATTTATTTCCGCAAGACAAGATACAGACTAAAGAAAACTCATTCTATTTAGGCAATATCCCTTTATTGTACCTGCCCCGCTACAACCACAGCCTGACAGGCCCCCTGATGCACGTGCAGGTGATGCCGGGTAGCCGTAAAGACTGGGGGCCGTACCTGCTTAGCGCCTGGAGATACAACCTTACCACGGGTATGGATGGCAGGGTTTATCTCGACTATAGGAGCAAACTCGGGCCGGCAGGGGGTTTCGGCCTGAATTACGCTACCCAAGATTTTGGCAAGGGAGACTACAAGTTCTATTATAGCCTTGAGAAACCGGACAATCTTCCGGCAGGCGCACCTACTGAATATGACAGATATTTTATGCGCCTGCGGCATAAGTGGAATATAGGCGAGCGCACAAATCTTATCGCTGAATTTTATAAAATAACCGATGAAAGAAGAAAATATGATGCTAGCCGCAACATCCTTAAGGATTACTTCTTCCGTGAGTATGAAAAGGATTCTGCTCCCTTAAGTTATGCCCTGCTGCATCATGCTTTTAATTACTCCAGTATAGACATATTGATGCAAAAGCGCACTAACCATTGGTATGACCAGCTGGATAAATTGCCGGAAGTAAAATATACCATGCCCGCTTTACAACTAGGGTATACTCCGCTATATTTTGAAAACAATTCCGTATTTACCAGCTTTAATAAAAAGGGTTCTACTGCTCCGACTCAAACTCCTCCGAGCCAGGATGATTTGACTGTCAGGAGGCTGGATACTATTAATAAGCTCTCCATGCCTATGAAAGTGGCCTTTTTTAAATTTACCCCTTTTGTCCAAAACCGCGAGATTGTTTATGATAAAGGCGCTGATGGCCAGGCTCTACCGGTAAATACTGTTTTCTACGCCGGAGCAGACTTAAGCACTAAATTTTACAAGATTTCTCATCTTAAGACTAATTTCTTAGGTTTAGGTTTAGATGGCTTAAGGCACATAATTACCCCCACAGTAGGCTATTCCTATAACCATAAGCCGACAATTTACTACACTCATCTAAAACAGATAGATAGCTTGGACATGCTTACTTCCAGCAATGCCGTTACATTGGAATTATCCAATAAGCTGCAAACAAAGAGAAAAGATAAAGACGGCAGGGAAACAAGTGTTGATTTTGTAGATTTTAATGTGAGCACTAGCTACACATTCGCTCCCCATATTGTTTACGGAATGGTACTTGTGGATAATCCTACTTCTGATCCCAACGCTCCCAAAGTTTATCAAGCGGGTACCTCCAATAAACTTGGTGCTTCTTTCTCGGATATCCTTTTTAAGTACAAGCTTCTTCCTTACTCCTGGCTAAGGATTGAAGGAGATGCCACCTATAAACATTCCGGAGTTGCGGGTGATCCAAATTTTGATAACTACAATCATTTTTCGAATGTTAATTATGATGTTAATTTTGATCTTGCCCCGGAGCGCTCATTTGGATTCGGCCAGCGTTATGCGAGAAAATCAGGCAATCAATTAACTGCGAGTTTTAACTGGCGGCTTAACCCTAAGTGGAAATTATCCGTTTACGAGCGTTATAATTTGAAAAAGTACGCAGATACATCTACTTATACGGTAAATGAATTTGGCAAGGGTTCTCTTGAGCAGGAATATACTCTTTCCAGGGATCTGCATTGTTGGGCAATGGATTTAACTTTTAATACCAGTAGGGTTAATGGTTCGGGAATATTTATTATTTTTAGGCTTAAAGCTTTCCCCGAAATGGAAGTTAATCTTCATCAAAATTACGCTAGGCCTAAATCCGGAGCGCAGTAAAATTATGAATATCGCCATAATCGGTTCGGGTTATGTAGGTTTAGTCACAGGCACCTGCTTTGCTGAATTGGGAAATAAAGTTATCTGCGCGGATAACGATGTTAAAAAAATTACAGCGCTTAAAAAAGGCATTATCCCCATATACGAGCAGGGCCTGGAAGAATTGATAAGGAATAATGTCAAGAAGAAGAGGCTCATCTTTACCTCCAGCATTAAGGATGCAGTAAAGAGTTCCGGGGTTATTTTTATTGCAGTGGGTACGCCTCCCTTGCACAACGGAGAAGCGGACCTCACCGGCATAGAAAATGTAGCGCGCAACATAGCCGTCAATATGGACGGTTATCGTTTAATCGTCGAAAAATCCACGGTTCCGGTTGAGACGGGCGGATGGGTCAAACATACCATCTCTACCTATGTCAGGCATAAGGTTAAATTTGACTTTGCCTCAAATCCGGAGTTTTTAAGGGAGGGCTCCGCCATAAATGACTTTATGCACCCGGACAGAATCGTCATAGGTGTAGAGTCCGATAAGGCAAAGGAGATACTGGTAAGTTTATATAAGCCTTTAAATGCGCCCCTGGTAATCACAAACATTAAGTCCGCTGAATTAATCAAGCACGCCTCTAATGCGTTCCTGGCAACCAAGATTTCTTACATCAACGCGATCTCCCGTATATGCGATACGGTAGGCGCTGATGTCAGAGAAGTTGCGCAGGGCATGGGCCTGGATAAAAGGATCGGCAGAGCTTTTTTAAATGCAGGCGTGGGTTACGGCGGTTCATGCTTCCCCAAAGATTTAGACGCTTTTATTACTATTTCTGAAAAGTTAGGTTATAATTTTGAATTACTTAAAGCTGTAAGAAAAATAAACAAAGAACAAAAGGATTTCATACTCAAGAAAATAAAAGATGTCTTATGGATAGTTAAAGATAAGACCATAGGCGTGCTGGGCTTATCATTTAAGCCCGATACCGACGATATCCGCAACGCACCTTCTCTGGACTTGATTACAGCCTTACAAGCAGGGGGCGCTAAGATAAGGGTATATGATCCGCAGGCTGCGAAAAAGGCTAAAGATATACTCTCTAAGGTGGTATTCTGCAAAGACCCCTACGAGGTATGCAGAGGTTCGGATTGCTTGGTCATTGCTACGGAATGGGACGAATTCAGGCGGCTGAATCTGGTTAAGGTAAAGAAGCTGCTGAAAAGGCCGCTGGTCGTTGACGGCCGCAATATTTATGAACCTGAAAATATGCGTAAATTAGGTTTTCGCTATATTAGCGTTGGTAGAAAAGACATATGATGAACGCTTGGTTAAGTAAATTTAAGAGCAGGCTAAGGAAAAAAGAAGTTAAAATCGCGGTGGTGGGCTTAGGCTATGTTGGCCTGCCTCTTGCAATTGCGTTTGCAAAAAAAGGCCTCCGGGTTTTAGGAATAGAAATAGACAGGGACAGGTTAGGGCACATTAAACGAAAAGAATCTTACATTACGGATATTTCCGATAAAGAATTAAAACAGGCATTAGCTGGGAACAAATTTTGCGCCACAGGAGATTTCAGGGCGGTAAGAGAGGCGGATGTGGTGATTATCTGCGTCCCCACTCCGCTAAAGAGGAAATACCATCCTGACATTTCCTATATCAAGCAGGCAGTAAAATCCATAGCAAAGAATTTAAAGCCCGGGAGTCTGGTTATCCTGGAAAGCACTACTTATCCTGGGACAACTGAGGAGATAATCTTACCGCTGCTGGAAAAGGGCAATTTAAGGCATAATAAAGACTTTTACCTGAGCTTCTCTCCCGAGAGGATAGATCCCGGAAACAAATCCTATCCCGTGAATAAAATTCCCAAGATAGTAGGCGGCATAAGCCCGGAAGCCACGGAGCTGGCGGCACTGGTTTATAAAAATATAATTGATAAGGTTGTAGCGGTATCCACAGCCAGGGCAGCCGAGGTTACGAAACTGCTGGAGAATACCTTTCGCCTGGTTAATATCGGTTTAATAGATGAACTGGCGATGATGGCTCATAAGATGAAGATAGACATCTGGGAGGTTATTGATGCCGCCGCTACTAAGCCTTTTGGTTTCATGCCTTTTTATCCCGGTCCCGGTGTAGGCGGACACTGTATTCCGAAGGACCCGTTGTATTTATACTGGAAGGCTAGAAAGTTCGGATTCAAATCGCGTTTTATTAAGCTTGCTTCGGATGTGATATCATACATGCCTGAATATATGGTAAGGCGAATAGAAAATATACTTAAATATAACGGGATAAAATTGAGCGGCGCACGAATATTGATCGTAGGGCTTACTTACAAAAAGGATGTAAAAGACTTAAGAAAATCACCTGCCTTGGATATGCTTGAGATTTTAAAGAAGGAAAAAGCAAGGATATCCTACCACGACCCCCTAATACCTTATTTAAAGTTAGGCGATTTAAACTTTAAGTCTTTACCGCTTACTCAAAATAACCTGAATAAATTTGACTGTGTGATTATCGCTACCGACCATTCATCTTTGAATTATAATTTAATCTTAAAAAGTGCTAAGATAATATTTGATGCACGCAATGTATATAAAGGCAGAGCCAATAAAAAGATTATAAAACTATGAGTCCCGTTAGAAACTTTAATATTCTGTGTAATCAAATTTTTCTAACGGGACCAACCAGAGGTTTCTAACGGGATGAGTAAGTTTCTGGTAACCGGCGGCGCAGGGTTTATCGGATCGCATATAGTTGAAAGGCTGGTCAGCCAGAATAACTTTGTGCGTGTTTTGGATAATTTTTCGAGTGGCAAAGAATCAAACCTAAAAGGGGTCATAGATAAAATAGATTTGCTTAAAGGCGATATACGTTCCGGTGGTACCTGTATTAAGGCAACCAAGGGTATTGATTTCGTCCTGCATCAGGCGGCATTAAGAAGTGTCCCTAAATCAATGCAGAGCCCCGGGGAATATAATGAGGTAAATATAGGCGGCATTTTAAATATGCTGGAGGCCTCGGCCAGGAACGGGGTAAAACGCTTTATATTCGCCTCCTCCAGTTCTGTCTACGGCGATATAGGCGATTTTCCGGAAAGGGAAGATTTCCTGCCGCAGCCCATATCAGTCTATGCCTTGACTAAATTAGCCGGAGAGCACTACTGCAGAATTTTCAGCCATCACTACGGCCTGGCCTGTATTGCCTTACGTTATTTTAACGTCTTTGGACCCCGCCAGTCCGTTGACGACGAATATGCGGTAGTGATACCTAAATTCATTACCTGTATTTTAAACGGCGAACGCCCGCCTATCTACGGCACGGGCAGGCAATCGCGGGATTTTACCTATATCGACAATGTCGTAGGAGCGAATATCCTGGCTGCGGCGAAGACGAATCTTAAGGCCGGGGTTTTCAATGTCGCATCGGGAAAAGACTACAGCGTCCTGGAATTGGTTAAACTACTCAACAGGATAATGGGGAAAAACATAAAACCGCTTTTTTTAAGCAAGCGTCCGGGAGACGTATTCAGGACGCTGGCGGATTTATCGCGCTCAAAAAAGATCCTTGGATTCAGGCCTAAGATAGATTTTGTTAAGGGCTTAAATTTAACAGTCGGATATTTTAAAAATGCATAAAAAATCAGTTGTTATAACAGGCGGAGCGGGTTTTATCGGCTCGCATTTAAGCGATAGATTGATTAATGAAGGCTTTAAGGTTATCTGCCTGGATAATTTTATCACCGGTAAATTAGAAAATGTAAGGCACCTGCTTCAGGATAAGAATTTCACTATCATAAAGCATAATGTTACAAAATATATTAAGATAAAAGGGAAGGTTAGTTATGTCTTGCATTTCGCCTCGCCTGCCTCGCCGGAGGACTACCTGAAGTTTCCTATCCAGACATTAAAAGTGGGCTCTCTGGGTACGCATAATACCTTAGGCCTGGCTAAAGATAAGGAAGCAAGATTTATGCTCGCCTCTACCTCTGAAGTCTATGGCGACCCTTTAGTGCATCCGCAGCCGGAAAGTTACTGGGGGAATGTCAATTCTCTCGGAGTGCGCGGCTGTTACGATGAATCAAAGCGCTTTGCCGAGGCGCTTACCATGGCATACCGCAGGGTGCATAAAATTAAGACGCAGATTGTCAGGATTTTTAATACCTATGGGCCGCGTATGAGAATGCGCGACGGCCGGGTGGTGCCTAATTTTATCTACCAGGCGTTACATAAGAAACCTCTCTCCGTATATGGCAGGGGCACCCAGACCAGAAGTTTTTGCTATGTCGATGATTTAATAGAAGGTATATTCCGGCTGATGCATTCCGGTATAAACGAAGTCGTTAATCTGGGTAATCCTGATGAATTCACAGTGTTGCAATTGGCTAAATTAGTAGTTAAATTAACAGGCACAAAAAACGAGGTTACTTTTAAGCCCCTGCCGCAAGATGACCCCCGCCAGCGCAAGCCGGATATAGCAAGAGCCAAAAAAATACTCAAATGGCAACCTGAGATAGGGTTGGAAGAAGGCCTCTTAAGGACCATAGACTGGTTTAGGGCCTTAGGTATAACTAATAATTAGAAAAAACTTCAAACCCCGCGTTATTTTTAGGGTTATAAAAAGAAAGCGCTTTCCTTGACAATGCCAGTGTTTATATGTTATACTTTTTTAACCCTTAAATCAAGAGAGGAGAACTATGCTGCTGAATATCATATCTCAATTAAACTGGGTAGACTTCGTTATCATAATTCTTTTATTGCGAATAGGTTGCATCGCTATAAAGAACGGGCTATCGGTAGAGATCTTTAAACTTTTCGGTACCATCTTAGCCATCTACGCCTCATTGCATTATTATACATTTATTTCCGATTATGTCCGCAGCCTAATTAACAAGAAAGAGGTTCCTTTGGAATTCTTGGATTTTATTTCTTTTCTGGTCTTGGCAATATTAAGTTATCTGGCCTTTGTATTATTGCGCAGTATATTTTACCGCTTTATAAAAATGGAGGCAGTGCCTCGTTTAAATAAATGGGGAGGGTTTGTCTTAGGCTTAGGTAGGGCATTTCTGCTCACAGGATTAGTAGTATTTGCACTGGTGATTTCCTCAGTCACCTACCTCAGGAATAGCGCCGCTGGTTCTTATTCAGGCAGGCGCCTCTTTAACGTTGCGCCGGCTGCCTACAGTTGGTTATGGAATAGTATTGCCTCCAAATTTATGAGCGGCGAGAAATTCAATAAGACTATCGCTGAGGTTCAGCAAAATTTCGCGCAAAAATAAACCCCGACCTTTAAAGGCTGGGATAAAGAATAGGAAAGGAAGAGCGGGGTGAAAATAGCTTTTCTTTATAAGCAGGCTGTAAAACTCGGAGCTAGCCGCGACCCGAGAATTAATAAGAGAGAGATAAAATCTTATGCCGATACCGCGATACTCTACGGAAATCCCGGAAAAGAAATAAAAAAGATTCTGATAGGCATAGATATAGAGGTCGCCGAGCTGTTATTAGCGGATAGGATCCGCCAGCAGAGAGGCTTAGATTTAGTTGTGTCTCATCACCCCGAAGGCAGGGCTTATGCCGCGTTGCATGAGGTAATGCAGTTACAGGTAGATATCTTAAAACAGGCAGGCATATCCGGAGAACTCGCCCGGAAACTTTTAGAGGAAAGAAGCCGGGAGGTAGAAAGGAAGATTTTGCCGCAGAATCATACGCGCCCTGTGGATGCGGCGCGGCTCCTGGACCTGCCATTTATGTGTATCCATACGCCCGCAGACAATCATGCCTTCTGGTTTGTAAAGAGTCTGATGCATGAGAAGAAACCCAAAAAAGTGCAGGATATCGTTGATATCCTTATGGATATCAACGAATATCAGCTGGCAGAAAAAGGCCTGGCGGGGCCGCGTATTATTTTAGGCTCGCCTAAGAGGGCAGCAGGCAAGATTATGGTGGAGATGACAGGCGGCACTGAGGGCTCAAGAGATGTTTTCGATAAGCTTTATAAAGCGGGAGTGAGGACCCTCATCTGTATGCACTTGAGTGAAGAGCACCTCAAGAAGGTAAAAGATGCAAATCTCAATGTGGTTATCGCCGGACATATTTCCTCCGATGTTTTAGGCCTTAATCTGCTTTTAGACCGGCTCGAGAAACAGGCAGGGGAAACATTTGAAATAACCGGTTGTTCGGGTTTTAACAGGATTAGAAGGAACTAACTTCGCATTATGACAGGACGTATTCCCGAGAATATATTAGAGGATATCTTAAGCCGGGTTGATATTGTTGAGGTAATCTCCGGCTACCTGCCCCTCAAGCGCGCAGGCAGGAATTTTAGGGCCCACTGTCCTTTTCACCACGAAAAGACGCCTTCTTTTATGGTCTCGCCTGAGCGCCAGATTTATCATTGTTTTGGCTGCGGCGAGTCGGGGAATGCCTTTAAGTTTCTTATGCGCTATGAGCGCCTGGAATTTCCCGAAGCGGTAGAAACACTGGCGAAAAAGGCAGGGGTGGCCTTACCGGCAATTCAAAAGCAGGATACCGGGACAGCAAGTATTATTACGCAGTTGTATAAGATAAATGAATTAGCGGCTTCGTTTTACCAGAATGACTTAAATCTTCCGGAGGGGCTGCCTGCTAAGAATTATTTATTAAAAAGAGGCATAAAGGAAGAGACAATTAAAACATTCAAATTAGGGTTTGCCTGCGATAGGCGGGATGCCCTTATCGGCCACCTGAGACAGAAGGGTATCAGCCTTTCTTTATTGGAAAGAGCCGGCTTAATCCTTGCCAGTAACGGCGGAGGTTATTATGGCCGTTTTCGTAACCGTATCATCTTTCCGATATTTGATATAAAATCAAGGCCCATAGGTTTTGGTGCGAGGATGGTGGCTAAAGAAAACGGCGATTTAGCCAAATACGTGAATTCCCCGGAGACGCCGATATATACGAAAGGGAAAAATCTCTATGGTTTAAATTTCACCAAAGATGCGATAAGGGAAAATGACTGTGCGGTAATAGTAGAAGGGTACCTGGATTTTATCATACCTTACCAGGAAGGCCTGCGTAATATCGTAGCTTCACTGGGAACCGCTCTTACGGTTGAACAGGCGCGCCTCTTAAAGAGGTATACCGGCAATGTGGTGATGATTTATGACCCCGATAATGCAGGGCAGGCAGCTACTTTGCGGACCCTGGATATATTTATCGAAGAAGATATGGATGTTAAGATAGTGGTTTTACCCCAGGGCCTTGATCCAGATTTATTTGTACGCAGGGAAGGCATCGCCAGCCTTAAAGAAAAAATAGCGCAGGCACTCGGGCTCTACGATTATAAACTGAAGATTCTAAAATCACGTTACAATTTCAGGGAGATAGAGGACAAGGCAAAGATTTCGCACGAGATCCTTGAGACAATTAATAAATTCAAAAACGCGGTACTAAAGTCGGAATATATCAAGAGGCTCGCCCAGGACCTGGACATAAAAGAAGACGCCCTATTGCAGGAGATAAGAAAAATAAAAGAGCAAAAGACCTACTCCGATTCTAATTTTACGGTTAATAAAAAAGCCTTGAATATAAATCCAACGGAAAAATTATTAATCAAGCTGATGCTGGAGGAAACGGAGTTGATCCACCGCATAAAGGGGAGCCTGGAGCCGGCGGATTTCCAGGATGAGAGGGCTTCTAGGGTTGTCTCTATACTGTTCGACCTTATCGAACAAGACAAGGAAGTCGCTCCGCATAAACTGCTGAATTATTTTGAGGGGGAGGATATATCGGAACTGATATGCGGGTCAATGTTTATACCCGAGTTACCTTCCCAGAACAAAGAAGAGATAATAGATGACTGCATACAGCGCCTGAAAAAGAACAGATTAACCATGAAAAGGCAGCGCCTGCAGGAAGAAATAAGAATAGCGGAAAATTCAGGCGATGAGGAAAGTCTGGACAGGCTTAAACAGGAGTTCCACCATTTGATTAAAAAGAGGTGACTTAGGATGAGAAAAAAAGAATACGCTACCAAAGATATGGAAAAGATCATTGCCCTGGGCAAGCAGAAAGGGTATCTCACCTACGATGAAGTCAATGATCTGTTGCCCGAAGATTTATCCTCCTCGGAAGATATAGACCGTCTATTCGAGATGTTGGGGAATGAAGATATAAAGCTCGTGGAGAATGCGGAAGAAAAAGTCATAGAAAAACAGAGCCTAGCCTTAAAAGAAGATATCTTAAGTGAACAGTTGAAGGCGGAAGAAAAGTTCCTGCCTTTGGATGACCCGGTGAAGATGTATCTTAAGCAGATGGGCTCGATTTCCCTGCTTTCGAGAGAAAGTGAAATTGAGTTAGCCAAGAAGATAGAAGAGGCTGAAGAGAAATTTAAGCGCTCGGCCCTGGCGACAAAATTTGCACGCAGCGAAATATTATCGGTGGTCGATGATATTTTAAAGGGGGAAATAAATTTAGAAGAGGTGGCCAAGGAGGATATCAAGGTCAAGAAGAGGAATGTCCTTAACAGGATCAAGAGGATTACCGAACGCCTGAGATACGCGCGCAGCAATGCAAAGACAATTAGCCTGTTATTGCAGCTCAATTTTACTACTTCGGTCATTGAGATAATTGTGCGCAGGCTGAACAGGCTGCTGAAAGAATTAGAACACCTTGACCGCAAGGGTAAACGCAATAACCTTAAGAAACGGGCTATATTAAGACAGCTGGGCGAGCCGCGTCCCAAGATAAAAGAGCAGATGAAATTAATCAAATCTACGCATTTGAAATTCAACCGTACTAAGAAAAAACTTGTAGAGGCGAACCTGAGGCTCGTAGTCAGCATTGCTAAAAAATACACTAACAGAGGCATGTCTTTTCTGGACCTGATACAGGAAGGGAACATCGGCCTGATGCGGGCGGTGGAGAAATTTGAATATAAGAGAGGGTATAAATTCTCTACCTATGCAACCTGGTGGATAAGGCAGGCTATCACGCGTTCTATCGCCGACCAGGCGCGCACCATCAGGATCCCCGTGCATATGACCGAGACGATAAATAAAATAATACGGTTTTCGCGTATATTCGTCCAGGAAAACGGGAGGGAGCCTCTGACGGAAGAGATAGCCTATAAAATGAGGGTCCCGCAGGAAAAAGTAAAGGCTATATTGAAGATTGCGCAGGAGCCGATATCTTTACAGATGCCTATCGGAGATGAAGGCGATACGCATTTCGGAGATTTTATACAGGATAAAAAGGCGGTCTCCCCGGCCGATGAGACCGTGCGGTCTATGTTAAAGGAAGAGATGGATTCCGCTTTGCGCACGCTTACGGAGCGGGAGAAAAAGATATTGATCTTACGTTTCGGAATAAACGATAGTTGCACGCGCACCTTAGAAGAGGTAGGCAATATTTTTAAGGTAACGCGTGAAAGGGTACGGCAAATCGAAGCCAAGGCATTAAAGAAACTCAGGCACCCTACGCGTTCAAGAAGGCTGCGTAGTTTTCTGGATCTGACACTGGCGCATCAGAGAGAATATTAATCAAGAAATCCCCTTATTTATCCCCCTTCGCACAACGCGTATCTCGTAAAGGTACCACCCCGCCGTAGGCGGGGCGGGGGGCTCCATTTTCCTGCCGGAATAGGCAAATTTTCCCTTGCCTTATAGCTAAAATTCGTGTATAATTCTTCTTCTAATATAGCCTAAATTCACTGTTCAAGGCCCATGGTTCGATTTCACTTTACCAGGGACCCTGAGCGAATGAAATTAGTCGAAGGGCCCATAGCTCAGCCGGTCAGAGCAGTTGACTCATAATCAATTGGTCGGAGGTTCGAATCCTCCTGGGCCCAGGAGCTAAGTATTATGGGTTCGGGGTTCTCCCGTTTCCATCAGTTACTAGACGAAACGGGATCCCGCTCGTATGTCTCGGAGATGGAGCGGGAGAATCCTTCTGGGCCCAGTGAAATAGATAAGAACTATGAAACAAGAGGGGCGCATAGCTCAGTTGGTTAGAGCGCTACACTCACATTGTAGAGGCCATAGGTTCAAGTCCTATTGCGCCCATATTGATATTACAGTTATCGCCCGCCATAGGAGAGAATGAAAATTGCCGACGCTTGATTTGAAATCGCAGATAAGCAATTTGGTAAGGCTGCAGACAATAGACTCTGAGATTTACGCCCTTCGGCATGAAAAAGAATCTAGGCCCCAAGAAATCAAGGCAATAGAGGCGTCTTTTGAAGAGAAGAAAAAACATCTGGAAACCCTGGAGCAGAATTTATTAAACTTACAGAAGCAGAGAAAAGAAAGAGAGTTAGAGCTGGCTTCTAAAGAAGAAGCTGCCAAGAAGTTGCAGACCCAGCTCTATTCGCTTAAAACCAACAAGGAATATCAGGCGATGATGCAGCAGATACAGGATGCAAAAGCCGATTCCTCGGTGGCGGAGGATAAAATCTTAGAATTATTCGATCAGGCAGATAAGGTAAAAAATGAAGTAGAAAGGGAAAAAATAAGGCTTAAAGAAGAAGAGGGGGTATTTCTCGGACAAAAGAGGAAAATCGAAGACAGGTTAAAGGAGATAGACGGCCGGCTTGCGCAGCTGGAGGCGCAGAGAAAACAGGTTATACCTGATATTGAACACAAGATCCTTACCCAGTATGAGAGGATATTGCTTAATCGAGACGGCTTAGCTATCGTCGGGGTAAAGGACAATTCCTGCCAGGGGTGTAATATGTTTGTGCCGCCGCAGGTAATAAATCTTATAAAGATGTACGAGAGAATCGTTACCTGTGAAATCTGTAATAGGATGTTACATATTGAAGATGAATCCCGTTAGAAAAATTCTAGCGGGGTATACTAATTTTCTAACGGCATGAAGGAGCTTGAGATTTACATTGATGGCGCCTCAAAAGGCAACCCCGGCCCGAGCGGCATAGGGGTGGTTATCTGCCGCTCAGGAGAGACCATTAAAAATATATCAAGTTACATCGGTAACGCTACAAACAATGTTGCCGAATATACCGCCTTAATTTATGCCTTACAGGAGGCCCTGATACTTAAAGCGGAAAGCGTAAAGGTAAATACGGACAGCCAGCTTTTATACAGGCAAATAAAGAGAGTTTATAGGACAAAAAATCCTAATATAACGGGTCTTTATAATCAAGCCCTGCACCTTATGTCGGCTTTTAAGCAGGTTTTAATAAATAATATCCCGCGCCAGGATAACCGTGGTGCTGATAGATTAGCAACCCAGGCGATAAAGAAAGAGTTAAAAAAGACAGGTCTTTGATAATAGGGCAGGCAGAAGGTGGTTACCCCCGCCGAAGGCGGGGGAGGAAAGTCCGGGCTCCAGAGGACAGCGTAGTGGGTAACGCCCACCTCCTTGCGGCAATTTTTTAAAATTGCTGCGAGGACGGATTTCCGCCACAATTCGTGGCGGACCCGCCGAAGCCGAAGATGAAAATAGTTCGGCGAAGGCGGGAGAGCCACAGAGACGAGTAGCAGTTGGAGGTTGTGGTAGTTAAGATCCTGAGTCCGCCGTAGGCGGACTCAGGATCATCTCGCAGCCTTTGGCTGCGAGATGAAACGAGGCAATCTCTACGTGGAGCAAGGTGGAATAGTCCCGCTCATCCCGCCCTTTCTAATATAAGAAAGGGTGGGATAAAAGTGGTCCGCTTGAAAACCTCAGACATTTTTTTGAGGATGTGCGGGAGGGTAAACCGCTTGAGTCTCGACGGCAACGTTGGGATCGAGAGAAATGATCACGCAAGATGCGGATATTCGTATCAAGACAGAACCCGGCTTATTCTGCCTGTCCTTTTTGAACGTTAAAAGAATTATGGGTCAATAGTCTATAGTCGATAGTAAAACCATAGACTATCGGCCATTGACTATCGACCACTTGTTTTTTATAATATTCAAATAGGAGGAATTAAAATGTCCGGCCATTCTAAATGGAAAACGAATAAGGGCAAGAAGATGGCGGCCGATGCCAAAAAAGGAGCCGCCTATACTAAAGCTATCAAGGAGATTACGGTGCTTGCGCGCATCGGCGGCGGTAACCCCGATACCAACCCCGGATTACGCACGGCCATTGCCAAGGCAAGAGAAGTGAACATGCCTTCTGACAATATTAAGATGGCTATCAAGCGCGGGACAGGAGAATTGCCCGGCGTGGTTTATGAGTCGGTGGTGTACGAAGCCTATGGCCCCGGAGGGGTAGCGATTATTATTGAAGCGCTCACGGATAATAAAAACCGCACCACTGCGGAGTTACGCAATATTATGTCCAAGAAAGGCGGCAATATGGCAGGTGCCGGTTCGGTGAACTGGATGTTCGCCAAGAAAGGTTATCTGCTTATTGAAAAAAGCCAGATACAGGAAGAAGAATTGATGACTATCGCCCTGGATGCGGGGGCCGAAGACTTTAAGTCAGATGAAAAAAATTATGAGATTTTTACCTCTATGCAGGGTTTTGAAAAGGTAAAGCAGGCCATACAGGAGAAGGGTATAAAATTTCAGGATGCAGAATTGACGATGATCCCTTCCTCTACCGTGAAACTGGCTGGTAATGACGCCAAGCAGCTGCTGTCGATGATTGACATGCTGGAAGAACACGACGATGTCCAGCAGGTCTACGCAAACTTCGATATACCCGACGAAATCCTGGAACAGGCAGCTTTGTAATAATGGTCATTTTAGGGATTGACCCCGCTTTAGCTATTACCGGATACGGAGTTATTGATGCGAGCAATAATAACCTTTCTTTATTGGAGGCGGGGATAGTTTCAACCTCTGTAAGAGATAGCGTGCCCAGGCGCCTGGATAAGATTTACAGGGCAATGATAAAATTGATATCCGATACTAAGCCCGATGTCATGGTGCTGGAAAAATTGTATGCGCATTACCGTCACCCGACAACCGCGTATCTTCTGGGCCAGGCACGCGGGGTAATATGTCTGGCCTGCGCAACAAAGAATATTCCCTTGGTTGAGTATGCAGCTACGCGGGTAAAAAAGGCAATCGTAGGCAGGGGGCTGGCTTCTAAAAATCAGGTGCAACGGATGGTAGCAAATACGCTTAGCTTAAGCAGCCTGCCCAGGTATTTAGACGTAACCGACGCCCTGGCATTGGCCATTGCACACAGTTATATGGTAAGGTCTAAAGTATGATTTCAAGAATTTCCGGCAGGGTGATTGAGAAAGGCGTAAATTATTTAAACATAGATGTCGCAGGCATCTGTTACGAGGTCTTTATTCCCACGGCCGTTATGCAACGGATAGATGAAAATATAGACGGCGATGGCAAGATCTCCTTGAGGACGTACCATTATTTCCAGGTTGAGCCGTCCAAGGGTACGCCGGTCTTGATTGGTTTTTTGAACGATATCGAGAAAGATTTCTTTGAGGTCTTTATCACCGTCTCTGGCATAGGGCCGCGGGCAGCGCTGAGGGCTTTAAATAAACCTATATCGCAAATCGCACAGGCAATCGACGAAGCGGATATAAATTTTTTAAAGTCCCTGCCCGGGATAGGCGAACAGAGGGCAAAAGAGATTATCGCAAAACTTCAGAATAAGGTAGGAAAATTTGCCCTCATGAAGGATGTCAAGAAAAATGCAGGCCAAGCAAAGACCAGAGACATAGTAGAAGAGGCCCTGGCAGTCCTTATCCAGCTGGAATATAAGAAACCAGAAGCAGGCGCCATGATAAAAAAGGCGCTCGAGATATCTCCCGATATAGAGACTACCGAGGACCTCTTGAACGTGGTATATAAACAAAGGAAAATAAAATAGGCATGTCAGGGGATAACGTTAAATCAGCGATTGAGGCACTGCTTTTTGCGAGCGACAAACCCTTGACTATTGAACAGGCAAGGAACATTCTGGATTTAGAGGCGAGCCGGATCCGCGGGATATTTGAGGAATTAGAATCTGAATATGAAAAATCTAACCGGGGCATACGCGTTATAGAAGTAGCGGGCGGTTTTCAGATGATAACCGCTTCCGGTTTTGCGCCATTTTTAAAGAAATTATATAAAGAGCGGCGCACTGAAAGGCTGTCAAAACCAGCCCTTGAGACGCTGGCTATCATTGCCTATAAACAACCCGTAACCAAGCTTGAAATAGAGTCCCTGCGCAATGTGAACGTGGACGGAGTTATAAAGAGCCTTTTAGGTAAATATTTAGTCCGTATCGCCGGAAGAAAAAAGGCGCCCGGCAGGCCGCACGTATTCGGCACAACCAGGCAGTTTTTAGAATACTTTGGTTTAAAGTCGCTGGAGGAATTGCCCAAGATGGAGGAATTTTCTTCACTGGTGGTTAAGGAGGAAACGAAGGAGGAATCAAATGAGCCTCAGAAGCCTGCGTAAACAAATAGACGGCATAGACAGGACAATAACCAAGCTACTGAATTTACGCGCCAAGATTACTTTGGATGTCGCCAAGACAAAACGCAAAAGTGGCATGAGCATCTATTCGCCGGACCGCGAAAGGGAAATCCTAAGAAAGTTAACCGCTATAAACAAGGGCCCTTTAAGTTATAGTGCCCTGGAGGCGATATACCGCGAGATTATGTCTTTCAGCCTGTCCCTGGAGAAACCCCTTAAGATTGCTTATCTGGGGCCGCAGGCGACTTTTACTCACCTGGCCGCCTTAAAGAGGTTTGGCTCGCAGGTCAGCTACATTGGCTGTGACAGCATTTCCGAGGTATTCGCCGAGGTTGAACGCAGTGCCGCAGATTACGGCGTGGTCCCGATAGAGAATTCTATCGAAGGAGCGGTTACCCATACGCTGGATATATTCGTGGATTCGGATTTGAAGATTTGCGCCCAGATAATCCTGGATGTTTCGCACAACCTGCTGGCGAATTGCGCCAGAGATAAGATCAGGCGGGTATATTCTAATCCCCAGGTTTTCGGCCAGTGCCGGGCCTGGCTTCAGGAGAATTTACCCAGGGCGGAGAAGATAGAGGTGCCCAGCACTACGCGCGCAGCGCAAATAGCCGCAAAAGAAAAGCACAGTGCCTGCATCGCTTCGATATTGGCAGCCAAGGTTTATAAATTAAAAATCATTGCCTCTTACATAGAAGACTCACCGCATAATATTACCAGGTTCCTCGTCATCGGTAAGAGCGATGCCGGCCAGACAGGGCACGACAAGACCTCGATTCTGTTCTCTATTAAGGACAGGGTGGGCGCTTTACATGATATGCTCTTACCTTTTAAAAAATATCGGATTAATCTTACCAAGATTGAATCCAGGCCTTCCAAGAAAAAGGCCTGGGAATATTATTTTTATGTTGACCTACAGGGGCACCAGAATAACCCGCGCATTAAAAAGGCGCTCCTGGAACTGGAGAGCAAGTGCGCTTTTTTAAAGGTTCTGGGTTCTTATCCAGTCGGAGAATAGCGGGATATGGAAAAATTAGTCAGAAAAAATATAACGGAGATAACGCCCTATATAGCCGGAAAGCCTATAGAGGAAACTAAAAGGCAATTGGGCCTGAAGGAAGTAATAAAGCTTGCCTCCAACGAGAATCCCCTGGGGCCCAGCCTCAAGGCCGTGCAGGCGATTAAGAAGGGCCTGCAGGACATAAACCGCTATCCCGATTCCCAGGGCTTCTCATTAAAGAGGAAATTAGCCAGGGCGCTGAATTTAGAACCGTCTAACCTTGTCCTGGGTAACGGTTCCGACGAGCTCATCGATATTATTATAAAGACTTTTGTAGAAGCTGACGAGTTTATCATCACCGCCGATATTACGTTCCTGGAATACGAGATTATAGCGCAGGTCAACACAAGGCGCATCGTTAAAGTGCCCTTGCGGTATTTTAAGTATGATTTGGGGTCGATCAAAAGAAAGATTGATAAAAAGACAAAAGTAATCTTTATCGCAAACCCCAATAACCCCACAGGCACATACCTGACGAAGTATGAAATCGAAGAATTTATGAGCGGCCTGCCTGATAATGTATTGTTGGTGATGGATGAAGCGTACGATACGTTTATCGATGTGGATGATTTCCCCAATAGCCTGAAGTATATTAAAAATAAAAATGTGATAGTCCTGAAGACATTTTCCAAGGCCTATGGTTTGGCAGGTTTAAGGATAGGTTATGCCGTAGCGAGCCCCGATTTTACCTCTTATATGGAAAGGGCGAGGCAGCCTTTTAATGTCAATCTCCTGGCACAGCTAGCCGCAGGGGCAGCATTAGACGATAAGAAATTCTTAAGTAAGACGAAAAAGATAATTTGGGAAGGCAAGAGTTACCTCTATGAGAGCCTGAAAAAATTAGGCATAGCCTACGTGCCCAGCGTTGCTAATTTTATCCTCATTGATGTGGCCAGAGACAGCCTGGAGGTATTTAAGGAGATGCTGAAATACGGCGTAATCATAAGGGATATGAAACAGTATGGACTAAAAAATTTTATCCGCGTAACCATCGGGACAAAAAAAGAAAACGAAAGATTTATCAGGGTATTGAAAAAGGTTTTATAATTTAAAAAAATAGCATTACTACCCATTGAATCGGGAGGAAATATGATTATAGTATTAAGGCCGGATGCGACAGAAGAGCAGATAAGCCACATTATTGAAAAGGTGCAGAAATTAGGGCTTAGCCCGCACGTCTCGAAAGGCACAGAGAGGACTATCATCGGAGTAATCGGCCCAGAAGATGTGCTGCGGGTTACTCCCTTAGAGGTCTTCCCCGGAGTAGAGCGGGTTATACCGGTCCTTGCGCCTTACAAACTTGTTTCGCGGGAATTCCGGCAGGAAGATTCGGTCATTGACCTGGGCAAAGGCGTGAAGATCGGCGGTAAAAAAATAGTGGTTATAGCCGGCCCCTGTGCAGTTGAAAATATAGATACGCTGCGGGAAATAGCAACCGAAGTAAAAAAGGCGGGTGCTACAGCGTTGCGCGGCGGCGCCTTTAAGCCGCGCACCTCCCCCTACAGTTTTCAGGGTCTGGGGGAAGAGGGCTTAAAATATTTAAAGGAGGTTGGCGATGAACTGGGGCTGGTTACGGTCAGCGAGGTGATGGACCCCCGCGACGTAGAGCTGGTTGCCGGTTACGTCGATATCTTTCAGATCGGCGCGCGCAATATGCAGAATTTTAATCTCTTGAAGGAAGTGGGGTTTACCAGAAAACCGGCTATATTAAAACGCGGCATGTCTTCCACGGTAAAAGAGCTGCTTATGTCTGCGGAATACATTTTGTCCGGCGGAAATTTTAACGTGATACTCTGCGAGCGCGGCATAAGGACGTTTGAAGATTCTACGCGCAATACCTTAGACATAAGTGCGGTGCCGGTGGCAAAACAGCTGTCCCATCTTCCCATGATAGTGGACCCGTCTCACGCGGCAGGCAAATGGGGGCTGGTAGCGCCGCTTTCCAAGGCAGCGGTTGCCTGCGGCGCCGACGGCCTGATTATTGAAGTGCACACCAGCCCCGAGGATGCATTGTCCGACGGGGCACAGTCGCTGCTACCGTCTAATTTTGCTAATCTCATGCAGGAATTAAGAGTAATAGCCAAGACGGTCAAAAGGGAAATCTGATGAAGTTATTTAACAAGGTAGCAATCGTAGGCACAGGTTTGATCGGCGGCTCCATAGCCCTGGCAATAAAGAAGAAAGGGCTTAGTAATGAGGTCGTAGGGGTGAGCCGCCATAAAAAGAATTTATTATTGGCTAAAAGAAGGGGTGCAATCGATAGAGGTTCCCGGGCGCTCGCTATCATTAAAGATGCAGACCTGCTGATTTTAGCCACGCCCGTTGATACAATAATAGACTTAGCACCCCGGATTGCGAAACTGGTCGGAAAAGATTGTATTGTCACCGACGTGGGGAGCACTAAAGAGGAAATAGTCCCGATTCTCGGAAAGGCCTTTTCTAATTATGTAGGCAGCCACCCTTTGGCCGGTTCAGAGAAACGCAGCATTGCAAATGCGCATGCAGGTATATTCAAAGGCTCCCTGTGTATATTAACCCCTACAAAAGATACGCCTCAGAGGGCCTTAGGCAGGATAAAGATATTATGGAGGAAACTCGGCGCAAAGACCGTTTTACTCACGCCGGAAACGCACGATAGGGTTTTATCTTTTGTCAGCCACCTGCCGCACAGCGTTGCCTTTTCCTTAATGAATTCTATACCCTCCGGTTATTTAAAGTTCGCTGCCGCAGGATTAAAGGATACCACCCGCATTGCGGCTTCTGACAGCGCTCTTTGGGTTGATATACTGCTGGGTAACAGGAAAAATATACTTAAGTCTATGGAACTTTTCCAGGGTAACCTCTCTAAGATAAAATCGGCGATTAAAAAAAGGGATAAAAGACAGTTAGCTTTAATCCTGAAAAAGGCACAGGTCAAAAGAGCAAATCTAGCATGATTGTTGCTATCGACGGTCCTGCCGGGGCAGGTAAGAGCACTATTGCCAGGATGATAGCCCAGAAGATGGGCTTTCTTTATATCGATACCGGCGCCATGTACCGGGCATTAACCTTAAAGGCCCTGGAGAATAAGATTGACCTTGGCGATAGCGCAGGTCTCGTCGAAACGGCAAGAAACAGCCGCATCGATTTAAGCAACAATCAAGACGGAACTTTAAAGGTGCTCTTAGACGGCAGAGACGTCACCGGCCAGATAAGGCAGCCGCTGATTACTAAATTTGTTTCCGATATAGCCAAGATAAAGGGTGTGAGGGAGGTAATGCTGGGGTTACAGAGGAAACTAGGCAGCCGGCGGGACGCAGTCCTGGATGGGCGCGATATCGGGACCGTAGTTTTTCCTGACGCGGATAAGAAGTTTTATCTGGATGCTAATTTTAAGGAGAGGGTGGGCCGCCGCCATAAAGAATTAAATGAATCAGGCCAGGATGTGCCATTGGCGGATGTCGAGTCTGATTTAAGCAACCGCGACAAGATTGATTCTACGCGGGAATTTGCGCCTTTAAAGAAAGCCGAAGACGCCGTCTATGTCGATACGACGGATTTGAGTATTGAGGAAGTGGTAAATAGCGTATTGGAATATATCGGGTCACAAGGTCACAAGGTCACAAGGTCACCGGAATAATACTGGTGACGTGGTGACATTAGCTATGGACAAATCTCTAATCCGCAATTTCAGTATAATTGCCCACATAGACCACGGCAAGTCAACTCTGGCAGACAGGATACTGGAATTGACCGGCGCGGTGGATAAAAAGCATAAAGGCAACCAGCTCCTGGATGATATGGAGCTGGAAAAAGAGCGCGGTATTACCATCAAGGCATCAATGGTCAGGCTCTCCTATCATAGCCGCCGAGGGAGTGATTACGTCCTGAATCTTATTGACACGCCCGGTCACGTGGACTTTACCTATGAAGTCTCCAAATCCCTGGCTGCCTGCGAGGGCGCGGTTCTGGTAGTGGATGCCGCTCAAGGCATAGAAGCGCAGACAGTGGCCAACTATTACCTGGCCCGCGAGAATAAGCTGGCAATTATCCCCGTGATAAACAAAATCGACCTTAGCAATGCGGATATCCCGCGCGTGCAAAGACAGCTCGAGGGCGTCCTGGATTTCGAAGAAAAGGACATACTTCTGGCTTCTGCCAAAGAAGGCATAGGCATAGAGGAGATTTTAGAAAGAGTGATTGAGGTTGTGCCGCCGCCGGCAGGAGAAGCTGTTAATCCCCTGAAGGCGCTTGTGTTTGATTGTCGTTTTGATATCTTCAAGGGCGTGGTGGTTTTTGTCAGGGTCGTTGACGGGAAAGTTAATGCCCATACGCAGATAAAAATGATGCATTCAGGCAAGACCTATAAAATAGAAGAATTAGGCGTATTTAAGGATTTAAAATATTTTAAAGTTGATTCTCTCTCCTGCGGAGAGGTAGGCTATCTTACCGCAAATATACGCGAGCCCAGGGAGATTATCATCGGAGATACCGTGACCGACATCAGGAACCCCTGTAGTGATGTCTTGCCCGGCTACCGGACATTAAAGCCGTTGGTATTTTGCGGGATGTACCCTGTAAACCCGGGAGATTTTCCCAGCCTGCGCGATTCCATGGATAAATTGAAGCTCTCAGATGCCTCTTTTGTGTTTGAGCCGGAAAATTCCCAGTCTTTCGGCTCGGGTTTTCGCTGCGGGTTCTTAGGGCTTTTACACATGGAGATAGTCCAGGAGCGTTTAGAAAGAGAGTACAATTTAAATTTGATCTTAACCGTGCCTAACGTTGTGTATAGGGTAAAAAAAGAAGACGGCCAGATCCTGGAAGTAGATACGCCTGCAAAATTCTCGGCCGCATACGATATCCGCGAGGCAGAGGAGCCGTATGTCAGTTTGTTGATGATTATACCCGTGGATACGATAGAGGATGTATGCGATTTTACCAAATCCAGGCGGGGGGTTTTTCAATCCAAGGAATACCTCGGCGAAGACAGGGTCAAGCTGATTTTTGATATACCGCTTTCGGAAATTATCGTTGATTTTTATGACCGGATGAAATCGCTCACCAGCGGCTACGGTTCCCTGGATTACGAATTAAAAGGTTACCTGCCCGTAAAATTAGTAAAGCTGGATATTATGTTAAATGGCGTAATGTGCGATGCATTTTCCTCCCTGATGTATAAAGAGAAGGCGTATTCCCGCGCCCACGCCCTGGTCTCTAAGCTTAAGGAGCTGATCCCGCGCCAATTATTCGAGGTGGCAATCCAGGCAGCCGTGGGGAGCCAGATCCTTGCCTCTGAAAAGATAAGGGCGCTGGGTAAACACGTTACTGCCAAATGTTACGGAGGAGACATTACCCGTAAACGTAAATTATGGGAAAGCCAAAAGCAAGGCAAAAAAAGGCTGAAGCAATTTGGAAAAGTGGAGATTCCTCAGGAGGCATTTTTGGAGGTATTAAAAATATGAGTCACAAGGTCACAAGGTCAGGAGGTCACAAGGTAAAATCTGCTGTCAGGGAATGGGTAGAGTCGATTATCGTCGCCTTTATACTGGCGATGGTTATCCGCAGCTTCCTCGTCCAGGCATTCAAGATTCCCACTGGCTCTATGCGGCCCACGCTTTTAGAGGGGGATTTAATCCTGGTGAATAAACTTATCTATGGCGCGAAAGTGCCCTTTACGGGTTTAAGGTTACCGGCTTTTTCCCTGCCTAAAAGGGGGGATGTCATCGTTTTTATTTATCCGGATGACCGCAAAAAGGATTTCATAAAGAGGCTCGTCGGCCTCCCCGGAGAAACGGTTGAAATCAGAAACGGGACAGTGTATATTAATGACCGGCCTCTTTTAGACCCGGTTTTCAGCCAGAGATATTATTATAACCGGGGAGACCTTGCCGTAGAAGGCCAGAAGATATTCGTTCCGGCAAACAGCTTTTTCGTTTTAGGGGATAATTCCGCTTCCTCGAAAGACAGCCGGTACTGGGGTTTTGTCGGGAGGCAGGATATTCTAGGCAAGGCGATGCTTATTTATTGGCCGCCGCAGCGCATAAGGATAGTTAAATGAATCCCGTTAGAAAAGTGCCTAACGGGAGAAAGGATTTTCTAACGGGATGAATATCGCTAATAAGATTTCCACCCTAAGGATCTTAAGTGTCCCTTTTTTTATCGCGAGCTTTGTCTATTATTCTCCGGAAAAGGATTATCTCAGGTTTGTGGCTCTGGGTATTTTTATCTTAGGGGTTATCTCCGATGCAGTCGACGGTTATATTGCCAGAAAGTCAAAACAGCAGTCCCAGGCAGGTTTGATCCTGGACCCTCTGGGGGATAAACTGCTCCTGATGAGCGCCTACCTTTGCCTTTATCTGGCCCCTTTGAAGATAAAATTTCCTTTACCGGTTATCCTGGTGGTAATCAGCAGGGATGTCTTGATTCTTTTGGGCGCCGTGGTAATTTTTATCGTCAGAAATGAGATTAATATTTTTCCTACCCGCTGGGGCAAGCTCACCACCGCTTTTCAAATGCTCTCCATAACCGCGGTTATACTGCAATGGAAATTTTCTTTTATTTTGTGGTGGGTGGCGCTTTTTTTTACCATTATTTCAGGCACGGATTATATAATGAGGGGGTTTAAAATTCTCTATGCTCTGGATAATTCCCGGCATAATCGTTAGCTACCTTATCGGTTCTATACCTACGGCTTATATATTTGGCAGGGTTTTAAAAGGCATAGATATCCGTAAATTTGGCTCCGGTAACGTCGGCGCGACTAATGCGCTGCGCGTATTAGGTAAGGGGCCGGGTATCGCGGTGTTGGCCATGGATATAATTAAAGGATTACTGCCGGTAATATTTTTGGGTAATTTTTTAGGTTACAGGGCCGCTTTTATTACAGACGGGACCCTGCGCCTGATTTTGGGCTTAAGCTGTATCTGCGGTCATAACTGGACGGCATTTCTAAGATTCAAGGGCGGCAAGGGCATTGCTACAACCTTCGGCGTCTTGTTGGGGTTGTCTCTTAAGATAACCGGTTTAAAGTTGATACTCGCTTTGGTCGTCTTAACTTGGCTGATAACCTTTCTCATGGTAAGGATTGTCTCTGTTGCTTCTGTCTTGGCAGGCATAGCCCTGCCGATATTTACCATCCTTCTCAGGCAGGCAAGGGGATTAATCTTGGCAAGTATTCTACTCTCTATCTTCATTATTCTGCGTCACATGACCAACCTCAAAAGAGTCTTCCAGGGCAAGGAACCGCGTTTAAAATTCAAAAAATCCGCGTAACTTCTTATAAGAAAACGCTTTCTTAAAACCCTCTTATTGGCTTGAAACCACCCAATTTCCAATGTTATACTTTCTTTGTAAGGAAAGATTTTTACAGCATCCCCACCAGCCAGGAAGGTAAAGGGGTAGCCGGGCTGCAGGAAGGAAAGGATAAATTCTTAATAAGGCAGCCCGGCTTTTTTAACACTGACTACACTGATTAAGGAGAAGCGATGCGCGACCTATTATTCAAAAACCTGATTTCAGATGACAGAAGAAGAAGGGTAATCGCAAGTTCAGAGATTGTTGACAGGCAGGGCGTGCGCAGCATTATCAGGCGTCACTTCGCCTGTATAGTCAAAGAGGTTGAAGGTAACCAGGTCCAGAGGCCTTTACCCTATCTCTATGTCCTGAAAGAGCACAATAATAAAAAATATAAAGAGAGATTCTTCTGCAGGATAAAGGGGAGCGTATTTGCCATAAATAACGGCAAACTATTTTTAATTCTCTTTATGCATTCCTTAAAAATAGACCTTTCAAGCATACCAAGGGATTTAGCCGAATATAGCGAAGAAGAGAATACCTAACTCGTCGAATAGGGTCAGAATTATTTTTTGATTCGTTAAAGAAAATTAAAAAATAATTCTGACCCCATTTTTTGATTGACATAGCAAAAAAAATAATATAAAATAAACCTAAATGCGCCATAATTTCATTTCGTTTATAATATCTGTTTTGTTGTTTTTTTCCTGGGTGAGCCCTCTTTTTCCTGCCTCTCTCGCTTCAGAATACCTCTGTGAATTCGGGATTTCCTTTTATGGGTCGGGCAGATACGATGATGCCCTTACAGAATTCAAAAAAGTATTGCTCATAGACCCTGATAATAAGATTGCCAAGAAGTATATAGATACCATCTTCAAAAAAGAAGCCGCTGATCTTGAAAAAGAAGTATCCCCTGCCGGGCAGATAACTAAGAAAGTAACAAAGGGTTCTCCTGAGCTGGTGATAGCCAAGGTATCCCCGAGCCCCTTAACCAGGGATGAAGCTATGACACAGGCCTTTAAGAAACTTTCCTATCGGGAACTCCTGGTTTCGCAGAGTTTCATTTCAGGAAAGACTAAATTGCCTGAAGAGAAAGAAAGCAAAGAGCAGGCAGGCAAGATAAAGATTAGCGGCCAGGTGCAGTTTAGCTTCGGCCTTGGTCCCGGTGATTTCATCTGGAAGCGCGCAAATTATGATTTAAATGAAAAGTATAAAAGTTGGCGCTTGACTTCCGACGCTGTTTTTAACCGCCGTTTCAACACCTATGACCCGAGGATCTATGATTCGCTTGATGTAAACGTGGATACCGAAAATAAACAAGGTTTTAATTTCCATACCGATCTTACGGTTGACCCCTGGAGCTTTGTGGGTAAAAGCGATAAGATCACGGTGACCGGCTCTAACGGCGATACCGCTGAAATGCAGATGTATTACTGGTCAAACACGGGTTATGTGGTAAATGATACAGTTTATACTTCTTTAAGAGGCGATTCCTTTGGGATCCCGGAATTAAAGGTAAAAGATGGTATGACTGATCCTCTAACAGTTACTTCTTATCGTGCGGGCGCTACCTACAATATTCCTGCTATGAAGATCAAACGCCAGTTCCAGCCCTTGCGTGAACTGTGGCTTGATTACAACAATGACCAGCTTAAATTCAGGGCCTTTCCTATGGCCTATCAGGACCAGGCATATACTTCTGATGACCCCCTGGGAATAACCAATCATAGAATCTGGTGGCAGGATAGTATGTGGTTGCGCAAATATACGCCGGGTACTTATAATTCACTGGATGCGCCTGTGAGTTTTATCAAAGGCCGCTGGGATAATTCGCTTGCATTCTTGGCTAAAGATAGTACCGGAGCATATTTGACTGCCTTAAGAGGTTTTTCATTTAGTTTCTCTCCGCAAGAAGAGACTACATTTGACACTACGGTTGTTACGCCAAAGCACCTTTGGCAGGATTATGGGGTAGTGGATAATGTAATTTCTGCCAGCCGCTTAAAACATTATTTTGCCGATAATTTCCAGCTCGGCGGCACATTTACTACGCGCACCGGTTTTAAAACTGACCCCCAGAAATTAGATAGCGAAAACTTTGTTTCTGGCCTAGATTTAGGCTACGAAATTACCGATGGCATGAAAGCGCAGGCAGAGGTATTGACCTCCAGGTCATTTTACGATATGAGCAACTCCGGTTATGAAACGGAGTCACGCGGCAACGCCTATTATGTCTCTTTTATCAGTCGCTATCCGCAAAAAAGCATTATGGATTTAAAATACGGCTATGACGAGATTACTATGGATAAGGATGAAAGCTATCTCTTAAAGAGCAAATTTTATGCCAGCCGCATGGACGGTGGTTTTGACTCGGCTCTTTCAGACTTTCATAATACAAGGCAGGATACATTCTGGTCAAGGCACATTCATTTCCGCAGTCCGATGAAATATTATTATGCCGGACTTACCAAACCTGCCACAAAGTGGGATGAGCTTTATGCCACGCGCATAGGTAGCGGTATTGATATAGGCAGGAATGTTTTGGGTTTCCGTTTTGAAACCTTTTTGGAAGACAGGGTTTTTAACCTTTTTGACGTGCGCAATGTGCATAATGTAAATGGTAAATTTATCGAGAATGAAGTGCGCGATGAGGTTACGGTGAAGTTAAACGATAAATTAACGGCTAAGGCCTTAGGCCTTTATCAAAAACTTCCCCATACTGTAGGAGGAATAGATCCTTTTGTATATGACGGTAACACCGGAGAATTTTGGCTGAACAGTGCAGTCAAGGATGGTGAAGACCCTACGATAAAAACCGGCTCTTTTGGCCTAAGCTATGACTTCTTTGATTGGTTAAGCCTTAATGGTATTTATGAGCGTACTAACGACTATTCTTTGGGCTATGCTGATTTTCCCCGCAATATCTTAAGAAACGATACTACTTTGAGCGGAACTTATTACCAGAATGATAATCTTTACCGTTATGTTCAGTCAACTCTTGGTAACCAGGGTAATTTCCCCCAAGCCCCTTATGAATTTTACAATATTTTTAAGGCCGGCCTGAGAATCGCCGCCTTAAAAAATATGGAACTTAATTTAGATTATACGCGCAATGAATTCGAAGCGGCAAGTTTAAACTCGGATAATATGAACCATGTGGGTATGGAGTTAACCTATATGCCCACGCCAAAGTTCGGTATGGTATTTAAATATATATATTCACGCTGCCAGGATGTTGATCGCCTGATCCAGGGAATTACTAAGCCCGCAGGGCATCATAATCTCTCTAGCGAGTTTAGATACTTGCCTTCCAAAGATGATGAGTTTATCTTACAATATGGCGAAGGAAATTATAGCCCCATAGGGAATATAATTATGGATCCTTATGGCGGCAGCATGCTTACAATAGACACGCAGCATATCCTCCGCGCCTACTACCGCCGCAAATTTTAACCTTAAAAACAAAAGTAGTTAGAATTTAGTAGTTAGAATTTAGGTTTTCCTATATTCTACATTCTACCTACTACCTACTTTTATTCTGGTTATTCCAGGTATATATCTATTTTTTCAATCCGGCGTGACCTTACCTGTTCAGCGTAAGGCGAAGGAATTGTATCGGAAGGGATTTCTACGGGGTTTCCGTCCTTGTCACGAAAAACAATCTTCTTTATTATTGCGGCTTTCTTACCAAAGGTATTTTTTCGAAGCGGATTATGGTAAACCACATGTATCTTGCCCAGGAAATTAAAACTATAAATGCCTCCCCGTTTAAACAGCCATCCGGCAAGTATCGGTTTAAAACACAGGTTTAATTCATTTTGCCTATCCAGGAAGAACGGCTCCGGGCCCATATTCATAATCAGCCAGATATGCAGGAATTCTGCGGTAGAGCCGGAGAGCCGCGCTACGAATCCGTTGCCGTGAAGGCCCTTATCCGCAAAGGCGCTGCTCACCAGGAATGACGAATTTTCTAAAATGCTGCGTCCGTATCTTTCCGGCCTCTGGAAGGGGATAAGCACATTCTTAAAATCCTTATAGAACTCTTCATAAAGCCCCCCGCGTAAAAGCTCTAAAAGATATTTATATTCCATGTGCAGCCAGATGGATTCGTTTTCCAGCCAGCCGGGAGGAAATACGCGGCACCTGCCGATTTCCTCCGGCATGCTTGAAAGTGGCGCGGTTACTTTATACATCCTGAGTTTCTTGTCGTAAAGTCCGCTTGATTTTACGGCGTTATACAAAATTTTTGCCTGGCTTATGTTTTCGGCTAACCTGAGCGCATGCACCTGTCCCTCCAGAAAGAAGGGGACCTTTTTTTGGGCAAATCTAGTCGGCCTTACAAAGTTTTCTTTGATGACCTCATACCCTGTAACTTCATTTATAAAATAGGCGTAATAGATGTTCTTTCCCTTATCAAACGCCCTCTTGAGTCCTGCTTCGACTTTCTTCAGGGCACAATCCATTATTCCGGTTAAATCCTGGGTTTTAACTTCCGTTTCTTTACCGCTGAAACCAAGTTTTGTTTTATTACGGTAACCTTCCTTAAGGGAGTGGGTTTTATCCCAGTACCGAAAATCCCTTTCGCTGGAATCATTATCAAAGTATTCCTTATTCAGACTGTCCAGGCCGGTTAGGAAGCCGTAGATTTCTTCAGTCAGCTTGACTTTATCTACTTTAGTCTTTTCCAGGGCGTTCTTTATAAATTTGATTAGTCTTTTTAATTCGAATGTCTCGCAAGAAGAGGAGCCTGACAGGGCGGGCAGGCCATTCAGGGCATCGAACCAGTTGGGCCTATCCGCCTCCATCTCGATACCCACGCCAAAAGGGTCAAGCGAGGCTAACTTATTTGCTAAAAGGCATAATAATTTATTTACTAGAGTAGTCTGATAGGTTTCTCCGAGGCCGTATTGCGTCTTTACCAGGTGAGGCTCGGCAGTCCTTTTTCTGATCATTTCCTTTTTGCCGCTATCAGTGGCAATGGCATGCAGCTGCCTGACAGCGCCGTCCTTAAGCAAATATTTTTCCTGCCGGGGCTTGACGGTTTCAGTGTTATCAAAAAAGGTAAAGGCCTTTTTTTCGAATACCGTTTCTTTTAATTTTTCAGGATAAACCCCCAGGTAGCTTTCCAGCAAATCAAGATTATAGCTCCAGTGGTCTGTCCAGAAACCCTCGCCGTGTTCGGCCTCCTGGATTTTTTGAGAATGGGAAATCAGCCTGCCGAGAAATTCATCATAGGATGTTTTTAACTTGATGCGCCTTTCTTCTATAAAAAGAATCAGTTCTCCGGGGGTAAAGGGCTTATTTAAGCAGGGGATGATTTGCGCTATGTATTTTTCTTCTACCAGGTCTCTTAGTATTGTTTTTAATTTCTCGCCGTCACTACAGATGAAACTCAGGCCTTTGACTACCAGGGGGTTAAACCCGTCTGCCTGCAGGAGGCTAAAAAAGGTAATTAAACTTTCGTCTTTTATCTCCGGGTTAAACCAGACGTCGCATCTGCGGTTTTGATTCATATCGCGGTAATTGCCGTTGCCCTGGGAAAAATAAGTAGGCTGCAGCTGGAATTTATTATAGTCCCTTTCCAGGTCGCCGTGTTTTCTGGAATATAGGTAAAATACCGATTTCCCGAATTCGGATTCGAAGATAGTAGGGTAGCCGCCGCGGATGATATTATCCAGGTAAGTCTGTTTGGCGTAGAGGTTGAATTCCCTGGAACTGCTCTCGGTGGCTATATCAAGCTGCAATTCCTCGATAGTCCTTTTATTTTCCGCCTGTTTATGCGCAAGGTAGCCGGGTGAGGTAATTTTCGGAATAGAAGAGTTCAGTGTTTCCAGGTTTCTCATATAACCAACCAGGGAATAAAATATTTTTTCTTCTCCGGCGGATAATTCAAGATTAAGCAGGGAAAAGGCAGAAGGGGTCCTGCTTTTAACTATCTGTTTTTTGGGGCGTTGAAAATTCCTTTTGGCTAAGAACCGGTAAGGGCAGGAAAAATCGGTAACCGGGCCGAATATACACTGGGGGTCGACTATGGGTTTTACAATTTTCAGCCTTTCCCTGTCGTAGTGGAAAGCCAGATAAAAATTTCCTTCTTTGATATGGATAACTTCCGGCCTGTCCGTGGGGTCAACATCCAGTTTGTAAAAAGGCACGCCCCTGTCAAGGTTCTCGACATTCATCCAGGCCTCTATCGTACGGCCCAGTTTCTTTAAGAATAGATTGCTTACGCCGTATGGCACAATCTGCGGCAGGCCGTCCAGCATTTGCACTGATTTATCTGTGCGGTTTGAGTTTTTAACGGTTACGATTCTCGCCAACCCCGCATAAGAATCATTAGGTATAGTGAAATATTCCACCTTTACTCCAAGGCCTAAAGACAGGTTATCTTCTTCTAATGTCAGTCCATAGGAGGTAATCTTCATTCTATTGCTCAAGTTGAACCCTAAATTTGTAAAGCCGTTATGAAAGGGTTCGTAAAGGATGGTTTTCTTGCCGCAGGCCAGCTTGATAAAGGTGCGGAACCCTTGCAGGGATACTAATTGCCATGCTTTGTTCGCCGGAAAGAACTCCAGGATGGAGTGGTCTTTGTCTTTTATCCCGAGGCTGATTATTGCCTGGCCGCGATTGACGTAGAATACCCACATCGGTATTCCGTATTTTCCGGCAATACCGGGAAAGAAACTGGCAAAGGGCCTGGCAAAGTTGTAGTTCTCAATGACAAATTCGCCCTGCGGGTTTAAATAATATTTTGGTTTTTTCTCTTTAAGCTCCGTGCTCATTTTTTTAGCGTCAATTAACTATGATATTGTACACTTTTTATATATTTTGTCTATACAAATTTTGGGCACGCCCCACTCTATAAAAGTCCTTGAGTTAGTTCAGGCAGGGGGGTATAATTTAAGCAAAAGGGGGAATTGAGATGGCAAAAAAGATTTTAGTGATTGATAAGAAAACTTCAGCCCTCAATAATATTAAATTTGGAGGTTTGCTATGAAAAATAAAATTTTATTAATAGACGATGATAAGGAAGTCTTAAGAAGCTTAGATAGTTTACTTAAAAGAGAAGGTTATAATGTTAGTGCTGTAGATGATAGCTTGAAAGCTGTTGAAGTAGCAAAAAAAGGCAGTTTTGATTTGGTAATAACAGATATAAGGATGCCCAACTTCAATGGGATAGAAACAATTAAAAAAATAAAGGAATACCAAGAACAGAGTAGCGGCTTGAAAAGTGAATTTATGGTTATTACAGGGTACGCTGATGACGATGTGCCTAAAGAAAGCGCTATACTTGGAATAACTAATTTTGTAATTAAGCCATTTGACTCAAGCGTCTTTTTAGGAACAGTAAAAAATTCCCTAGAAGGCAAAAAGATGGAATCGCACAAGACAGAAAAGATAACGCCGAAAAAGGCCCTGATTAATTTTCCTGATAACTGTTTCTTAATGGAAAAGACCGTTCTTCTCAGAGATACAAATCTTATGGGTAATACATATTTTGCAAACTATATAATGTGGCAGGGTGAAATAAGAGAAGCGATTTTAATGACCCATCCAAATTTTGCTGAAAAGATGCAGGAAAATAAACACATAAAAATGATTACTCACAGTCTTTATCATCGATTTGTGCAAGAGACAACTTTTTGTGATATTGTGCAAATCAAGATGACTACTAGAGAAATAAAACATTGTAGTCTTGTTCTTGTTTTTCGTTATTACAATAAGATGAGCGGTGCTTTCTTAGGAGAAGGTTGGCAGAGATTGACTTTTGCCGATTTAAGGACTAGTAGTTTAACAGCCATACCTAATTTCATTCGGGAATTAGCACTTGCTATAAAAGAAGATACCGAGAATTCCCAAAAATAAAAAAAATATGAGGGTCAGGCATTTTAATAATGAAAGCCTTTATGAGTGATGGACAAATAATGCGAGGTAAACTAAGATGGCAAAGAAGATTTTAGTGATTGATGATGAGGAATTAATAATAAAATCCCTTTCTAAGTTACTTGAGCAGAACGGGTTTGAAGTATTCGGTACGAAGAAGAGTCAAGATGCCCTCGTTATGTTAGAAGAAGAGGATTTTGACCTAATCATAACTGATGTCCGTATGCCGGGAATGAATGGCGTAGAGATGTTAGAGAGTATTTATAAGAACAAAGGAGAGAAAAAACAAAGAAAAATCCCTACTATTTTTATTACTGGATATTCAGACGAGGCACTTGAGGAAAAGGCAAAAACACTTGCGCCTTTAGCATACATATATAAGCCCTTTGACACTAAGGAATTACTTAACAAAATAAAAAAGGTTTTAACCTAAATTTAAGAAATAAGTCAAATGAAATCTACTCCTGAAATAAATAAAATAGAGCCTTCTCTTAGAACAAAACTCAAACTCTATAAAAAAAGGGCTTGCGAGATTGAGAGTTACCTATCCAGGAGTCCGGCTGAATGGGGAAAATTTCAAAGCGAATTTAATTCAGAGGTTAATAAGATTTTTCGTGATATTATGAATTTTGAACAAAATAATTTTGCACTTGGTCGTGAGGGAAAAGTTTATAAGCTTAAGCGGGTATTTATCAAGCGAATTAGAGAACTATTTTTAAAAGGCTCTTATAATGAATGGAGCCTGCGTAAACCCTTTGGTTATGCTGGTGACTTCAAAATTATTGATGATATTTATCAAAACAATCCAACAACGACTGGTTTTGATCGCCTTTTCGATAATTATTTCCAAATGTCAGCAATATCAGTAGCGGTAAGGAATCGGAAAGAAGATTTCAAAAGACTAATTATAAATTTTATTAATAATAACCAAGGTCGTGATTTAAGAATTATGGATCTTGCTTCAGGTTCTTGTCGGGAATTAAAGGAAATTCTATGTGCGAACCCCTCATTTAGCAAAAATATAACCTTCGATTGTTATGATAATGATGAAAAAGCCATAGAATATGCGAGAGTGCTCTTAAGCAATTTCCCTCAAATTAATTTTATTAAAGAGAATGCTATAAGAATCGCTTTTAGAAAAGATATCCATTCAATAATAAACAAGAGATATGATTTTATATATGCGACTGGTCTTTTTGATTATTTTGGCGAACGAGTAGGCATTGTCTTGGTTAGAAATCTCAAGAAACTTTTAAAGCCCAATGGTATTCTGGCTATTTCAAGCGTAAGAGATAAATATAGCAATCCCTCTGTTCACTATATGGAATGGGTAGGAGATTGGAATCTTGTTTATCGGGATGATGAGGAATTTAGAAAGATTTTTCTTGATGCAGGATTTAGGGAAGTTGAATTGAGAACTCAATATGAACAGCAAGGGATAATGCAATACATAATTGTATCTAATAAAAGTAAGAGCAGACAAATAGAAGAATAGTTTGTATAATAGATAAGGAGAATTCAAAATGCCAAAGAAGATTTTGGTAATTGATGATGAGGAGTTAATTACAAAAAGTCTGTTAAAATTGCTCAAAAATGAAGGATATGAAGCTACTATAGCCAGAAGCGGCAAAGAAGCCTTGGAAAAGGTTAAGGCAACAGATTTCGACCTGGTTATTTCTGATGTAAGAATGCCAGACATGGATGGTATCGAAACCATTAAACAGATTCGTGGATACCTCGAAAAAGCCGATAAAAAGCCAATTCCGGAAGTCTTAATTACAGGTTACGCTGATGTAGATAAATACCAAGCTGCAATGCATTTAGAAGTAACGGATTATCTCTATAAGCCTTTCGATAATAACGATTTTTTAAAAATCATTAAAAAAACCATTGGATAACTAAAATGAAAAAAATCTCCCTCTTAATCAATGGGCAAGATTTAGACACAGGAACATACGAGTATTTTCCGTATGCCGATAAGACCATCAGCGATTTTAAGACAACATTCAGGATTTTAACACAACTTAAGACGGGTAAGCTTTCTGAAGATTCTGAAGAGGTCAATAAATATATATATGCCAAATACTGCATAGATAAAGAAGACGCAAATTCGATGGCAATTGAAGCGGCATACAATGCGAGTCAGGAATTTCGTTATTTTCCGGTATCAAAGCGCAGAAAAATTTTAGGAGATATACATAAAAATTTATTAGAGAAAAAAAATGAATTGATGAACCTTTTGATAATTGAAGGACATCCTCGCAAATTAGCTGAATGGGAACTTTCATGTATGGAACGGGGTTATCGTAGAGAAACTTTGGATTTTTTCAAAGATGAGCTATGGACCGAAATAAATAGGCTAGATAAAGAGACCGTTTACTTGGCACGTAGAGCCGATGGAGTAGTTTGTGTAAGTCCGCCCAAGAATGCCCCCTGTAGCAATTCGCTAACAGCAGGATATTCTCTATTGGGCGGCAACACGCTCGTGATAAAACCACCCTTGAAAATGCCTTTATCTACAATATATTTATGGAAAGAAATTGTCTGGAAGGCTGTCAAAGAAAATAAGGGGCCTAATGGCACTATTAATATTGTTCTCGGGAATTCAAAAAAAATAACTGATGAATGGTTGGCTAGCCCCTATGTTAATGATATTATTTATTTCGGCGATAGTAAAACCGGATTAGAAATAGGCCAACGTGTATTTCTATCAGGCAAGAAACCAATTTTAGAATTATCAGGGAACGACATGATGTTGATCTGGAAAGATGCCGATATTAAAGGGGCCGTGGATTCTCTTTTAGATGCTTTTTTAGGTTCTACTCAAATATGTATGGTTCCTAAGAAAGCGTTAATTCATGAAAACATATACGAAGAATTTATAAAAGAATTTATTAATGTAGCTAAAAAACTTAAAGTAGGCTTACCGTCTAATCCTGAAACATGTCTTACGCCAGTGCTTCTCATAGACACTTTTATTGATTTTCTCGATGACGCTATCAGGAAAGGAGCAAGATTGGTCTATGGGGGAGAACGTTTAAATTATAAGGGCGATGAAGATAAATCGGGCACCTTCATAAAACCGGCAATTCTTTTAATAGATGACCACAAAAAAGCCACAGAAATGAGATGTCTTAAGGAAGAAAATTTCTTCCCTCTTTTGCCGCTGGTAAAAGTGAACGGCTCTGACGAAGAAATATTTAAAAAGATGGCGGACATGGTTAATTCAAATGAGTATGGATTGCGCGCCTCTCTTTGGATTAATTCAAGCCTTTTCTTGCGAAAATTTATCAGGCATCTTTATAACAGTGGTCTGTTAAGGATAAATTCAAAACACATAGATTTCTCTGTAGGTCTTTCGTCCCATGGGGGAACAAAAAAAACAGGCGGTCCTTACGGAGAAATGAATTATATGTGGCAGAAGACAACACATCTCCAGGGTATTAGTTTAGTTAGGAGAAAATTACCAAAAAGATGAACCCGTATGCCTTTCCGCCATTTGCCACCGCTATTATTATTTCTGCGATAGGTATTTTTGTTTTTGCTAGAAATAAAAAATCAAACATTCACCGGGTATTCAGCACGTTTTCATTAGTAACAATAATATGGCTTTTTGGTTATGGCATGATGTATCTAACTAAAGATAGTAACAGAGCTCTGTTTTGGGCTAGGACAGGTTTTTTAGGGATCATCTTTATTCCAATTCTTTCCTACCATTTTATAAGCACTTTTCTAAATTTAAAAAATAAAAAATCTTTAGTTATAATTTATCTACTTTCAATACCTTCATTATTGCTAAGTTATACAAGCTACATTTATAATGGGATTGGGTCTTATTTTTGGGGGTACTATCCTACGGCTGGAAAAATTTATTCTTTATTTCTATTCATGTTTGTCATTTTATTTGGTAAAGGCTTATGGTTACTTTTTGTGCATTATAGAAAAGAAACAGGGGTCAGGAAAGAACAAATAAAATATTTGGGATTAGGTTTTGCGGTAGGTACTCTAGGAGCTATTGATTATCTAGCAAAGTACCCTTTATTTTATAACATTTATCCCTTTGGTTACATATGTGCACTCGCTTTTTATAGTATTATTGCTTACGCCATTATAAAATATCGTCTCATGGACATCAAGGTTGCTCTCACTCGCGCCGGGATTTTTACGGTTGTTTATACTTTAATCTTAGGTATCCCTTTCTGGTTAGGATATGTAACAAAATCTTGGTTACCCGCCACTAGCCTTGCAGTATTACTTGCTTCTTCAGGTCCATTTATTTATACCTATCTGCGTCGCCATGCCGAGGACATCATCCTCAAAGACCAGCGCCGATACCAAAAGGCATTAAGAGAGCTGTCCAAAACTATGACCCGCATCAGGGAACTGGATAAGCTCCTGAAGATGATTGTGTTAACCGTGGTGGATACGGTTAAAGTTTCTTACGCAGGGATTTATCTGAAGGATGAGGAATATAAATCTTATGGGCTTAAGCACTGTTATCCCCAGAAGGAAAAGACCCATTTTCAGGATTTTATCCCTTCGAACTCTCCTCTAATAAAGATGCTCTATCAACAAAGAAGACCGCTAATGCAGGAAGAGATCGCCTCTATCCCCAATCTTTCCTTAGATTCGGGCTTAGCCATCCCCTGCTTTATGGAAGATGAGCTGTTAGGTTTTCTTATTATGGGCTCAAAGCCAAATCACCAGATGTATACCGCTGATGATGTGCTGGTCTTTGAGACCTTATCTTACTCCACAAGCTTAGCCATTGAGAACTGCCGTTTCTGGAGGGAGATAGAGGACCGCCAGAGGAAGGCCAGGCTGCAGGAGATGGATACCTATTCTTACTCCCTTGCCCATGAGATAGACAACCCCGTGCAGATTATCCTGGGTGAGGCAGGTTTCTTAAAGAAGTTTTTCCTTAAAGATACCTCGTTGCCGGAAGAAAAGCAAAAAGACGCTGAAACCATTCTTGACTTTATCTTAGAGTCCGCTTCAAGGATTTCAGGCATGGTAAGAGCAATAAGGGAATTCGGCTCCCCCACAACCGGAGAGCTTAAGCCCTTAAAGATTAAAGATGTAGCGGAAAGCTACCTCAGGCTCTACCTGCCGCAGTTTAAAGCAGAGGGCGTGGTCCTAGAGAAGATTATCCCTGACACTTTAGGAATGGTGCGCGGAGAAAAACCAGAGCTTATGCAGGTATTGGTGATACTCTCTAATAACTCCCTTCACGCCATGAAATACTCCGAGGAAAAGAAGATCACCCTAAAACTGGAGCAGATTAACTCTGACCTTGTAAGAATCAGTTTTACCGATAGCGGCTGCGGCATAAAGAAAGAGCTTCTGCCGATAATTTTCTCTCCCTTTACCACTACTAAGGCCTCAAGCGAAGGCATCGGTATGGGCTTTTATAATGCTAAGAAAATGATTGACAGGCATAAAGGACGAATATGAGTGAAGTTAGAAGAAGAGAATTTGCTTGACGTGTGCTTAAATTAGTTTATTATAACTGTTGTAACTGCTTAAAATAAAAGATGAAGAAAGCACGGTTTAAAGACGATATTCTAACCAGCAAAGAAGTAAGTAGATACCTAAAGATTCCCCTTTCCAGCCTACACTGGCTCTCCAGGACTAAGCAAATTCCGGCCTTTAAAGTAGGCAGGCACTGGAGGTTTAAGAGGGAGAGGATTGAAGGGTGGATAAAGAGGCAGGAGGGACTTTAACCATGGCAAAGAAGATTCTGATAATTGATGATGAGGAGTTGATTACAAAAAGCTTACTTAAGTTATTGAGTGCTTCTGGTTACAGTGTAGTTGTTGTAAGGAGCGGCGCTGATGCTCTTGCTAAAGTAAAGGAAGAGGATTTTGATTTAATCGTTTCTGATGTGCGTATGCCTGGAAAGGACGGCATAGACACAATAACGGAAATCCGCTCTTATTTAAGCGAAAAAGGCAAAGAGCAAGTTCCCGAAATCCTCATCACTGGCTACGCAGATGCGCAAAAGTATGAGCAGGCAATGAAATTAGGCGTTACCGAGTATTTGTATAAACCGTTTGACAGAGAAGATTTCCTTTGCATAGTCAAAAAAGCCATTAAATAATTCTGGGAGAAAATGCAATGGACAAAAATCTAGAAGATAAAAGAAGATTCCCTAGGGTTAAGGCAAATGTAAGATTAAAGACTACAAAAAATGTGCTTTCAGAATCGATAGATTTAAGCGAAGGCGGCATTAGTTTTGATTCGAATGAAGTAATTTCTAGCCCCACTATTTCTTTAAATATTAATTTTCCTGAGGAAAAATCTGAACTCAAAGTAGATGCGAGGTTGATCTGGGAGAGGAGCTTGGAAGACGGCAAATCAATATATGGAGTGGAATTTATTGATCTAGATGAAACTCAAAAATCGATTCTAAGAAAAGAGTTAATTATGACTCAGATTAAAAGTTTATTAAATGAAATTAAAGAGCCGCAAGTCAAGAAAGATATCTCTAACTTTTTCTTGAAAGATATGCTGGTTTATATAAGCGAGATTACCAGGATTGCCTCTTTTGTATCCAAACACTATGAATATTCGGAAGAGATGGAAAGGAAAATTATTCACTTGAGCAATGAAATTTTACTAAAAGGGTATTGTCTCGAAGAGCTAATCGAGAATAAAATCATAATGAATAAGAATAAAGAAAGCTTCAGATTTTTAGTTGGCGCTTGGGTATACAAGAGTCCAATGATAAAACGCGCTTTTGACAAACCCAAGGGATATCCGGGCGATTATTTAATGTTGGAGAGTGTTTACGATAATCAACCCTTAGCGAAATCCGGAATAGGGGTTTATTTCGATAAATATTTTTTAAGTAGTCCTTACGCCGTGGCAGTTAGATGCCGTAAAGATAAATTGCGCGAATTTGTTGAAAGAGAGATTAAGCAAGAAGCATCTAAGAATATAAAAATATTTGACATAGCCTGCGGGTCTTGTAGGGAGATAATAGAAATACCTGTTACATCGTTTAAAGGGAAAGCGATAACTTTTAGCTGCCTGGATTGGGATGAAGATGCCCTAGAGTTTTCTCGGAATAAAGTGAGTAATTTTCCATCCAATGTTAAGTTTAATTTCATAAAAGAAGACATAATGAAACTTATAAAAGATTTCTCTCTCATAAATTCATTTGAGAATCAGGATTTAGTATACAGTATAGGGTTAATCGACTACCTTCCTGATAGAATCTTAAAATTATTCTTGCAGTTCTTTTACGGAATTCTCAAGGTAAAAGGAAAACTAATCTTGACCCATAAAAATAAAGAAAAGACTTTTTCACCAGTGGGTCCCGATTGGTTCTGTAATTGGAAATTCGTACCGAGAAGCAAAGAAGAAGTTGTACATTTATTTTATAGCTCTGGAATAAAAGATTTCTCTCTCTCAACTGAAGTTGACGAATTTAACGACATCTTTTACTTTACCTTCATTAAACTGAAATGAATCTGTTGGCTGCTATAGGATTAATTAATGGTATTTTAAGCTTGGTATTCGGGCTTTTTGTATTGTCCAGAAATCCAAGAGCGATTGTCAATATAACTTATTTTATTTTTGATATGGCAATCGCTCTTTTTAATTTTGGTTACTTCTTTTGGCAATTATCAAACAATATAAATCAAGCTTTGTATTGGTTTAAAATTTTAACCATAGGAATAATTTTTATAAATGTCACATTTTTGCATGTTTCACTTTCTATACTAGGCAAAGCTGCTGAGAAGAAAAAAATACTTATCGGGCTTTACTTGATTAATTTTATTTTTGTTATCTTAAACTTCAAGTTATTGCTATACACAAAATTAGTACCGAAATATAATTTCGGATATTGGCCTATACCTACACCCTTATTTTACTTCTATTTGTCGTTTTGGCTTGGGCAAGCAATCTATGGACTTATTTTGCTTTATAAAGGGTTCTTAACTTCGATTGGACATAAAAAAGAACAAATAAGATATTTTATACTTGCGTGTATTCTGGGATTTATCGGTGGGTCCACAAATTGGCCTCTTTGGTTTAATATAAATTTCCCTCCATATTTAAATATTTTGATAGCAATTCATGTTCCTTTGACTGCATACGCGATTTATCGGTACCGTTTTTTGGATATCAATGTTGCCCTCACCCGCGCCGGGATCTTTGCTTTTGTTTATACTCTTGTGCTTGGGATTCCTTTTGGAGTTATAATTTTGGCAAAACCATTTATTGCTAACTTAGGTTACTACGGAATGTTAATCCCTCTATTGCTTGGTATGTCTCTTGCCTCAGCAGGCCCTTTTATTTATATGTATCTCCAGCGCCGCGCAGAAGACCTCCTCCTTGCTGACCAACGCCGCTACCAAAAAGCCCTAAGAGAACTCTCCAAGACCATGACTCGCATCCGCGATTTGGACAAACTTCTTAAGATGATTGTTTTAACCGTGGCGGATACGGTAAAGGTTTCTTACGCAGGGATTTATCTTAAAGATGAGGAATACAAGTCTTACGCCCTTAAGCACTATTACCCTAAACTCAAGGAGAGCCGCTTTCCGGAAGTCATCCCTCTGGAGTCTCCTTTGATAAGCAGCCTTTATAGCCAAAAAAGGCCGCTGACGCAGGAAGAAGCGGGTGTTTCAGCTGGCTTTTCCCTTGATTCGGGCTTAGCCATCCCCTGCTTTATGGAAGACGAGCTTCTGGGTTTTCTCATTATGGGGCCAAAGCCCAATAACCAAATATATACCTCAGACGATATACTTGTCTTTGAGACCCTTTCCTACTCCACCAGTTTAGCCATTGAGAACTGCCGTTTCTGGAGGGAGATAGAGGATCGCCAGAGGAAGGCCAGGCTGCAGGAGATGGATACCTACTCCTACTCGCTTGCCCACGAGATAGATAACCCCGTGCAGATTATCCTGGGAGAGGCGGGCTTCTTAAAGAAGTTTTTCCTTAAAGATGCATCACTTTCGGAAGAAAAGCAAAAAGACGCTGAAACCATTCTTGACTTTATCTTAGAGTCCGCCGCGCGGATTTCAGGCATGGTAAGAGCAATAAGGGAATTCGGCTCGCCCACAACCGGGGAGCTTAAGCCCTTAAAGATTAAAGATGTAGCGGAAAGTTACCTCAGGCTCTACTTGCCGCAGTTCAAAGCAGAAGGAGTGGTCTTAGAAAAGCTCATTCCTGAGGGCTTAGGAATGGTGCGCGGAGAAAAACCAGAGCTTATGCAGGTATTAGTGATACTCTCCAACAACTCCCTTCATGCCATGAAATACTCTAAGGAAAAGAAGATCACCCTAAAACTGGAGCAGGTTAATTCTGATATTGTAAGGATCAGTTTTACCGATACCGGTTGCGGCATAAAGAAAGAGCTTCTGCCGATAATTTTCTCTCCTTTTACCACTACTAAGGCCTCAAGCGAAGGCACTGGGATGGGCCTGTATAACGCCAAAAAAATAGTTGAACGGCATAAAGGCAAAATCTGGGCAGAAAGCGAAGGCGAAAACAGAGGAGTAACCTTTTTTATTGAACTTCCGTTTGCCAAGGACGTAAAACCTGAGGAATTGGAAGAAAAAGATAAAGGTAAAAGATTATTTTAAGATGATATGGGAGGCAAGGCAATGAGCGAGCAAAAACAGTTAAAACTCTTGGTGGTGGACGATGAAGAGGGAATCGTTGACTTCGTAAAACGGATTTACTCAAGAAAGGGCTTTATTACCTTTGGCGCGACTGACGGCGTAACTGCGGTTGAGATTTTCCGCAAAGAAAGGCCGCAGGTCAACCTGATTGACATCCATATGCCATTTTCGCCCATTGATGGAGTAGAAACTTTGCGCCGCATCAAAGAAATAGACAAAGAGGCTATTTGTATCATGGTGACCCGTATTACGGAAAAGGACAAGGTTGAGCAGTCAAGGCAATTTGGCGCCTCCTCCTATATCTTAAAACCTCTTGGTTTAGAAGACTTAGACAAGGCAATTTCCGAGGCGGCAAAAATTAATCTTTAAGTTAAAGGAAGAATGGCTAACCCTCTGCCTAACGAAAAAGAACTTTACGAGCGCATACATAACGAAAAGGTTGCTATAAATCCTGACATCTGGGATCTCCTTTATAACCGCATTGGCGATGATGTCTCGGCAATAAATCTGCTTTGCCAATATTATCTCAACGCAGAAGAGCCCATACCTGCTTCTGAAGCAAAGAAGATTTTAAGCTACACCCACCATATCAAAAATATAGTTAATGATGTTACCTTAAGCACAAAAGAGGATTTTCCCTTTCCTGAATTCTTGGACAGCGTGCCGCTTCATCCTATACTCAGGGAAATGTTCACGCATTATATCGGCAATGACGTGTATGGAATAAACCTGATTGTGGGCTGTTATGTCGACCAACAGAACCCCGAGCAGGTTCCCTTAGAGTATATTCAGAAGATTATCAACCATACCCGCTCGATAAGGGAGTTTATGGATAGGCTCAGGGAGGCAACTTCCCGCGAAGAGAAACCTTCCGGAGTTAAAATGGGGGGCCCGGAAGATAAATTCCAAGGTATCTTCGATTCAAAAGATAAGCAGGAAATATTCCTCAGGGTGCGTTTTCTTCTGGCCAAGGAATTTAAGCTGAATGAAGGAAAGATAAGGCCGGAATCCCGTTTTAAGGAAGATTTAGGCCTTGATTCCGTAGACGTTATTGAAGTCGTTATGGTCATAGAAAATACCTTTGGTTTTGAAATACCCGATGACGCCACGGATAAAATATTGACCGTCGGCCAGGCAGTTGATTACATTTTCTTTAGATTAAACCCTCGAGAGAAGAGATGATAAAACTTTTAGTGGTTGATGATGAACCGGATGTAATAGAATTCCAGAGGCGCTACCTGGAGCGTAGAAAATATAATGTCTTTACTGCCGCAAATACTCCGCAAGCCATAGAAGCAGTAACCAAAGAATCTCCTGATATAGTCTTTTTAGACCTTCGGATTGAGACAGATACACAAGGGTTGGTTATCTTAGAAGAGATAAAAAAGATCAGGCCTGATACAACTGTGTTTCTTGTCACCGGCATCATTGATAGAGAAATTGAATCCCAGGCCCTTGCCTTGGGCGCTAACGAAGTTCTTCACAAACCCCTCCCAAACGAAGAATTGGAGAAAAAAATCAAAGAAGCGTCTCTTAAATCTTCTTAAATCCTTAAATCCTAAATCCTTTGACTTTTCAAATAAAGGGTGTTATTATAACTTTTTAAGTATAATGCGAGGTAGGTATGGCGATAACTAAAGAGACCGTGGAATACGTGTCGCACCTGGCGCGTATCGAACTGAAACCCCAGGAGTTAGAAAAAATATCAAGACAGCTTCAGGATATCCTGGATTTTATTGACAAATTAACAAAGTTAAACATAGAAAATATCCAGCCTACAAGCCACATCTTGCCTCTTAGCAACGTATTAAGGGAGGATGTTCTTAAAGAATCCTTGCCGCCTCAAAAAACGCTGAATAATGCACCTGTTAAAGAAAGAAGTTTCTTCGTTGTGCCAAAGATAATCGAATGATTAAGGGTTAAATGTCAGAAGTTAAGCCTGAAGGATAAGGATAGATGGAACTGAATAGATTAACCGCACACGAGCTGATAGAAAAATTAAATAAGAAAGAAATAACAACAAAAGAAATCTTATCCGCGCTTAATAAAAGAATAAAGGAAGTAGATTCCAGGGTTAAGGCTTATGTGCGGCTAGATAACATAAACGAACCTGCGAACCTGCGAACTAAAGAACCGGAGAACGGACTGAAAGGAATTCCCGTCTCTATCAAGGATAATATCTGCACAGAAGGCTCAAATACCGAATGCTGTTCCAGGATTTTAGAGGGTTTTAAACCCCCCTATGACGCTACCGTGATTAAAAAGTTAAAAGAGGCGGGCGCGGTAATTTTGGATAAAAAAACCAATATGGATGAGTTCGCCTTCGGTTCTTCTACGGAAAACTCATTTTTTGGCCCCACGCACAACCCCTGGGACCTGGAGCGCGTGCCAGGCGGTTCATCAGGAGGTTCGGCAGCTGCGGTGGCTGCGGATGAGGCGGTCTGGGCTTTAGGAACTGATACCGGCGGTTCGATACGCCAGCCGGCTGCTTTTTGCGGGGTGGTAGGTTTGAAACCGACCTATGGCAGGGTTTCGCGTTACGGGCTGATTGCCTTTGCCTCCAGTTTAGACCAGATCGGGCCGCTGACCAAGGATGTAAGAGACTCCGCCGTCCTTATGAATATAATTTCCGGCCACGACTCTTATGATTCCACTTCGGTGGATATCCCTGTTCCGGATTATACCAAGGCACTGCTGAATGATGTAAAAGGGATTAAGATAGGCATCCCCAAAGAATATTTTATTGAAGGCCTGGACCCCGAAGTTAAAGGCATAGTGAAGGAAGCGATAGAGAAACTGGAAAGCCTGGGCGCCGCGTATAAAGAAGTTTCTCTGCCCCACACCGGATATGCGGTGCCGGTCTATTATATCATTGCTACTGCCGAAGCCAGCTCTAATTTATCCAGGTTTGACGGCGTGCAATACGGCCTAAGGGCCGCAGAGAAAAGTATCATTGACATGTATAAAAAGACCCGCGATGAAGGCTTCGGCCAGGAAGCAAAGCGCAGGATTATCCTGGGGACATTCGCCTTATCGCACGGCTATTACGACGCTTATTATTTAAAGGCATTGAAAGTAAGGACCTTGATCAAACAGGATTTTGATAAAGTCTTTAATGATTTTGATTGCATTGTCACGCCGACTTCACCCACGGCTGCGTTTAAAATCGGCGAGAAAGTGGATGAACCTCTAAAGATGTATCTTTCCGATATCTATACCATCTCGGCAAACTTAGCAGGGATCCCCGCGATTTCCGTCCCTTGCGGTTTTACCAAAAAGGGGCTGCCTGTGGGATTGCAGATTTTAGCCAAGCCCTTTGCCGAAGAGACGCTCTTCAGGCTGGCTTATGCCTATGAACAGGATACCGGATGGCATAAGATGGAACCGAAGATATAAATATGGAATACGAAGCAGTAATAGGGTTAGAAGTGCATCTTCATCTAAAAACCAAGACCAAGGCCTTCTGCGGTTGTTCCACGGAATTTGGCAGGGAGCCGAATTCAGAGGCCTGCCCGGTGTGCCTGGGCTTTCCCGGTTCGCTGCCTGTCTTGAATAAAGTTGCGCTGGACTATGCGGTTAAGGTCGGCATTGCCCTGGATTGCGCGGTGCAGGAATTTACCAAGTTTGACCGCAAGCATTATTATTACCCTGACCTGCCTAAAAATTACCAGATCTCGCAGTATGATTTACCGCTCTCTAAAGACGGTTTCCTGGATATATATTTAGAGAGCGGAGTAAAACGTATCCGTATCAAACGTGTGCACCTGGAAGAGGATGCGGGAAAATTAATCCACGAGCAGACCGAAAGCCTCGTAGATTTTAACCGCGCGGGGATCCCGTTATTAGAGATAGTTAGTGAACCGGATATCAATTCACCGCAAGAGGCCTACGAATATTTAACCAGCCTGAAAAGCATTATTGAATATTTGGATGTTTCTGACTGCGATATGGAAAAAGGCTCCCTGCGCTGCGACGCCAATATCTCCATCAGAAAAAAAGGCGCTTCAGGCTTAGGCGTAAAAACAGAATTAAAGAATATGAATTCTTTTAAAGCGGTAAAGGATGCCCTGGCTTTTGAAATAGAGCGCCAGACAGAGGTACTTAGCGGAGGAGGTAATATCTTCCAGGAGACAAGGCTCTGGGACGTCAAGGAATTAAAGACGCTTACTATGCGCACAAAGGAAGAGGCAAAGGATTACCGTTATTTCCCCGAGCCGGATCTGCCGCCGTTTATCATCGCTAAAGAGAAAATAGAGAAGATTAAAAAGGCCATTCCTGAATTGCCGCGCCAGAAATTGTTGCGCCTTATCAAAGATTACGGAATATCGGAATACGTTGCGAGGATTCTGGTCTTTTCCAGAAGAGACGCTGATTATGCGGAAGAGTGCCTTAAGGCATACCAGGATAAGGATAAAAAGGCGGTGGGTAACTGGTTCATCGGTCCCTTGCTTTCCGAGGCGAACAGCCGCAATTGCGCTATCTCTGATTTAGGTGTTTCGCCGCGAGGCCTTCTGGAATTGATTAATTTTGTAGAGAGCCAGGCGATATCCAACCTTTCCGCAAAATCGGTTTTAACGGAGATGATCGATACGGGAAAATCTCCGTCAGCAGTCATCAAAGAGAAAAACCTGATTCAGATTTCCGATGCCGCAAGCCTAAACAGCATAGTTGAAGAAGTGATAAAGGAAAACCCCAGGTCGGTTAACGATTATAAGGCAGGTAAGGAGAGCGCCATGATGTTCCTGGTAGGCCAGGCAATGAAAAAAAGCCAGGGTAAGGCAAATCCAAAGGCTGTCCAGGAGATATTAAAACGGAGGCTGGTCGATGCGTAAGAAAATCATTATTGTTTTAATTTTATTAATGGGAGTTTTTACCTTCGCGTCTTTGGCGATTTCAGGCGCCGATAAGAAGACGAAGGACGACCTCTATCGGCAGGTGCAACTTTTTTCAGATACCCTGGTGATTATAAGGACAGAATACGTTGATGAGGCAAAGCCAAAAGACTTAATCTACGGGGCATTAAAAGGCATGCTTTCCGCATTAGACCCGCACAGCCAATTTATGGACCCCGATACATATAACGAGTTAAAGGTCGATACGGAAGGTAAATTCGGAGGCCTGGGGATTGAGATTACTATCAAGGACGGCCTCTTGACCATAGTGACGCCGATAGAAGACACGCCTGCCTGGAAAGCTGGTATAAAAGCGCAGGATATAATTGTCAGGATTAATAATGAGTTGACGCGCGATATGACTATCACCGACGCAGTAAAGAGGATGAGGGGCAAGCCTGGGGAGCCGGTAAACATCACCATTTTGAGGGAAGCAGAAAAGAAGCTCCTGGAATTTAAGATTGTGCGCGATATCATCAAGATAAAAAATATAAAAGATGTCAGGATCCTTGAAGACGGCATCGGCTATATACGCCTGATTGAATTCCGGGAAAACACCCCTCAGGATATAAATGCCGCCTTAGAAAATTTGTCTAAGTCCGGTATGAATGCGCTTATATTGGATTTGCGCAATAACCCCGGAGGCCTGCTGGATACGGCGGTAAAAGTAGCGGAAAGATTTACCGAGAAGGGCAAAATGATTGTTTATACGAAGGGCCGCAAGCCTTCTCAAAACTTAGAATTCTTCTCTCAATCAGCGCATCCGATCCTCAGTTTACCCATGGTCGTATTAATCAACGAGGGTTCGGCTTCCGGCAGCGAAATAGTTGCTGCCTGCCTCCAGGATTACAAACGCGCCATAATCCTGGGGACAAAATCGTTCGGTAAAGGCTCGGTGCAGACGGTTATCCCCTTAAGCGACGGTTCGGCGCTGAGGCTCACCACCAGTAAATATTTTACGCCGCTCGGTAAGATTATACATGAAAAAGGCGTTATGCCGGATATAGTCGTAGAAGAAGGTAAAATTGAAGTTGCTCATCCGGCAGAGAAAAAACCGGAGGATGTATTTGAGGAGATAGAAAAGAAGGAAAAACCGGCCAAAGAAGAAGGGCAGCCGAATTATAAATCCGATAACCAGATTATGCGCGCGGTGGATGTTTTGAAGGCAGTGAAGTTTTATAAGGGGGCTAGGGGCAAGTGAGAAATAATCTGGGCTATAAGATAGCAATCGCTGTTTTGACGCTCATTATTATTCTGGAGGGCGCCTTTATCATAATGACAAGGCCCAGGAAAATACCCGGGATTCCTTTAGCCATAAAAGGCAAGATCGCCATTGTCCTGGATGACTGGGGTTATAATTTGAATAACCTCGAAGCCTTAGGCCGGATAAAATACCCGCTCACTGTAGCGGTATTGCCCCGTTTAAGTTATTCCCGGGTCATTGCCAGCCTTCTGCACGGCCGCGGCCTGGAAATAATCCTGCACCTGCCTATGGAGCCGCGGGAGAAATACCGGCTGGAGAAGAATACCATTATGACTTATTTCAATAAGGAGGACGTGGAAAATATTATAAATGATGATTTAGCCAGCATTGTTTATGCCAAGGGCGTATCAAATCATATGGGGTCCTACGCTACGCAGAACTCCGGGACGATGGAGACTGTATTTAAAAATTTAAAAAGAAGGAACCTCTATTTTTTGGATAGCGTTGTATCTTCCCAGTCGGTCTGTTCTGATTTAGCGCGCCGGATGGGTTTGGGCTTTATCAAGAGGGACGTATTCCTGGATAATAAAGAAGAAGCGGCATACATAAGGGGCCAGATCCATAAATTGAAGTTAGTGGCCAGGGTTAAGGGACAGGCAATAGGCATCGGCCATGACCGCCGGCTGACCCTGGAGGTCTTAAAAGAAGCGATGCCGGAATTAGAGAAAGAAGGATATAAGCTCGTATTTGTGTCGGAGTTAGTCCGTTAATTAATATGTATGTATTAGGAATAGAAACGTCCTGCGATGAAACTTCAGTGTCCGTGGTTAAAGACGGCAGAAAAATTCTTTCTAATGTGGTTAGTTCCAGCCTCAAGTTTCATAAAAAATACGGCGGTATTGTCCCTGAGATTGCCTCGCGTATGCAGCTGGAGACTATAACAGAGGTGGCAGAAGAGGCCGTAAAAGAATCGCGGATAAATTTAAAAGCCGTAGGCTTAGTCAGCGTGACCAGCGGACCGGGGCTTGCGGGTTCTTTGCTGGTAGGCATATCCTTTGCCAAGGCTGTTGCTTTAAGTTTAAACATTCCTTTTTTAGGGGTTGACCATGTCTACAGCCACATCTATGCAAATTTTTTAAACGGCCCGGGCGTAAGGTTTCCCTTTATTGCCTTAGTGGTATCAGGAGGACATACGAGTATATTTTATGTAAAGGATTTTGATAAAATAAAAGTTTTAGGCCAGACCCAGGATGACGCCTGCGGAGAGGCATTTGACAAAGTAGCCAAAATTTTAGGCCTGGGTTATCCCGGCGGCCCGTTTATCGAAAGATTGGCCAGGCAGGGAGACGCCAAGAAAATAAAATTCCGCTGCTCAGGCACCAGGGGGCCGCTGGATTTTAGTTTTAGCGGGATAAAAACCGCGGTATTATATGCGGCAAGAGGGAGGCGCCTGACAATCAGCGAAAAAAGCGATATCGCCGCTTCTTTCCAGGAAACAGTCATAGACGCGCTGGTTAAAAAATCATTGCTGGCCTGTAAAATTAAAAAGGCGGACAGGCTCGTCGTAGGAGGGGGCGTGGTGGCAAATAAGCGCCTGAGAGAGAAGTTTTCTCAGGCAGAAGAAGAGGAAGGCCTTAATTGCTATTTCCCTCCGAAAGAGCTCTGCCTGGATAATGCAGCAATGGTGGCGGGATTAGGGTACCGCTTATTTAAAAAAGGTTTTCGTTCGGGTTTGGGTTTATCCGCTGATTTGGATTAGAGTTTAAAAAGAGGAACCTTGGAAAGGAGGCCTTCGTGCTGGCAGAAAAGCAAATTATTTTACGTTTAGTATCATCCGTATTGTTAAGCGGACTTATCGGTTTTGAACGTCAGGTACAGCGCCGTAATGCAGGGTTGCGTACCCATATCCTTGTGTGCCTGGGCTCCTGCCTTATCATGTTGACATCATTGTATGTTTTTGATATATATAACAATATAGTTGCGTTAGACCCGGCCCGTATAGCAGCAGGCGTAATTACGGGTATAGGTTTTCTGGGCGCAGGGACAATTATCAGGGAAAGAGAAGGAGTGAAGGGTTTAACTACTGCCGCAAGCCTCTGGGTAGTTGCCGGCATAGGTTTAGCGGTAGGCTGCGGCTTCTACCGGGCGGCTATTTATACTACTATTTTAGCCGTGGTAGTGCTTTTCTTTTTGAGATATTTAGAAGGAATAATGTTTTGCGAGAAAGAGACAAAGGCAGGTTAAAAACAAGGAGGTCGATTATGGCATTTAAAAGGAAACAGGAAGAGAAAATTCTTGATGTCGATGCCTCCATGCAGGGGACCCTGAGTTTTAAAGATCCGGTGACCCTGCGCATCAACGGTAGGTTTGAAGGGAGCCTGGAAACCAGAGGCAGTCTCACCATCGGTCAGACCGCTATAATCAGCGCCGATATCGTCGGAGATAGCGTCATTATAGCCGGCAGGGTCAGGGGCAAGATAATTGCCAAGGAAAGTTTAACGCTCCTGCCTTCGGCAATAGTGGAGGGCAATATATACCCCGCAAAATTGAATATTACTGAAGGCGCGATACTGGAAGGTAGCTGCTTTATGCTCCATGATCTTCTAAACGCTGAAGAACTGGCGCGGTATCTGGAAGTGGACTTGAATTCCATTATGGAATGGGCTAACTCCGGTAAGATGCCCGGCCGTAAAGAAGGTAACGAGTGGAAGTTTGAGAGGAAGGCCATTGATTCCTGGGTTGCCTCAGGTAAAATCGAAAGGTAAACAGCGGTAATTCTATGGGCGAAGAGAAACTTTTAACCGTCAGGGATGTTTCTATAATCCTGGAGATCTCGGAGAGAGAGGTCGTAGATTTGGCTGAGGGCGGGGTTATACCCGCATACAAGGTCGGAGGTGTCTATTTAAGGTTCAAGAGGGAACAGGTCATGGAATACAAAAAGTCAAGAAGGCCGTTTCTTTCCAAAGACGACACCGTCCAGGGGAATTCGCTCAAGGAAAAAGTCAGCGATTTCTTCTATTTTAACGATTTCTATATACTTACCAGTTTGCTTATAATCTCGCTGCTGTTGGTTATTTTCCGGGGATGCTAAAAGAATGGTTTTAAAGTCGGGTTTCTGCGAGCTGGGTTTTGCTAAGGTCGATATCGATAGACAAAGACGCAGGGGTTTTGCTGAGGTAGTATATTGTCCTGGCAAGACAAAAGAGTACCTAAAGAAGATTTCAGGAGAGTTAATTAAAAACAAGCAGGACTTATTACTCACAAGGTTAGATAAGTCCGCCTTTGCCTATCTAAAAAAATCATTCCCCGGTTTAAAATACCATCCCTTGGCGAAATTAGGTTATCTGGTAAAAAAATCCCGAGCAACTAAGAAGGGGCTGGTATTGGTCGTCTGCGCAGGAACTGCAGATATACCTGTTGCCGAAGAAGCAGCCGTGACCCTGGAGGTAATGGGTGGCCGCGTGGAAAAACTTTATGATGTAGGAGTCGCCGGGGTACACCGCCTTATGAGCAACATGGATGTTATCAGGAAGGCAAAGGTAATTATCGTGGTCGCCGGTATGGAAGGCGCTCTGGCAAGCCTGGTCAGCGGGCTGGTAAGCAGTCCTGTTATCGCCGTCCCTACAAGCTGCGGTTACGGAGCCAATTTCGCAGGCCTGGCCGCACTTTTGACTATGCTCAACAGCTGTTCGCCGGGGGTGGCGGTGGTGAATATCGATAACGGTTTTGGCGCAGGATATTTCGCCAGCATTATAAATAGGTGTTAGGTGCTAGGTGTTAGGTGTCAGGTTATGGGGAAAGATAGAATAACGTTAGCGGAAGCGGTAAAATTCCATGGGCACTTAGGCCCTTATTTAGTTTTAGGCTTGTTAGCAGGAGGGTTAGCCCTAAAGGAACTTAAATGCAAAAAATATTTCGGATTGGAGTTAAAAATCTTCGGCGCCGATGAAAAACCGAAGTCCTGCCTGATAGACGGGCTGCAGCTTTCAACCGGCGTTACCTATGGCAAGGGTAATATCAAAAGAATGAAAGGCGCCAGAATTCAAATTTTATTTCGGAACTTAAAAAACAATAAAGCGATAAGCCTATATTTAAAAAAAGATTTGGTTAAAAGGTTAAATAGCTTAAAAGGCCATAATGATTCTGAAGTTTTTGCCAAGGCATTATATAACATAGATCCTTTAAAAATCTTTAGCCTAACACCTAAGACCTAACACCTAAGACCTAACACCTAAGACCTGACACCTATAGTCTAGCACCTAACACCTATAACCTAAAAATGGCGCTTTCAGGGTTGGATATTTATAAATTACTGCCCAGGACTAATTGCCGCGAATGCGGTTTTGCTACCTGCCTTGCCTTTGCCATGCAGCTGGCTAAAAAGGCGGTAGGCATCGATAAATGCCCTTATCTGAGCGATGAGGCAAAAAAGATATTAGAGGCATCCAGCCTTCCTCCGATAAAGTTGATCAGTATAGGAGAGGGCGAGAATAAGTTAGAGGTTGGGAACGAGACGGTGTTATTCCGTCACGAAGAAAAGTTCCGTTACCCCTGCGGCCTGGGGTTTATTATTGAGGATGATTTAAGGGATGCGGAAATAAAAGAGAAACTGGAGAGGGTAAATAAATTAAAATTTGAGCGCGTGGGCCAGCAACTTAATGTGAATCTCCTGTCCATAAAACAGAAGTCCGATAAAAAAAGGTTTATAGAGACGGTAAAATTGGTTGTCAACAATACCGCGCTGCCGATAATGTTAATGAGCGATGACGCGGGGGCATTAAAGGAAGCTTTGGAAATCGCAGGCGCGAGGAAGCCCCTGGTCTATCGCGTAACCAAAGATAACGTTGCGCAGTTCGCTAAATTAGCGCAGGAGTTCAAAGTACCGATGGTAGTTTCAGGCCGGGATTTAGAAACAATTTCCGGCCTGACAGAGGAATTAAATAAACAGGGAGTCGATAATTTAGTCCTGGATACGGGAGAGAAATCCCTCGCGGATAAAATCTGGGATCTGACGCAGATCAGGAGGCAGGCGCTGAAAAAATCCAACCGCAGTTTAGGTTACCCTGTCCTGGTAATAGTAGGGCAGGATGACCCTTATGAAGAGGCAATGGAGGCCGCGGTTTATATCGTCAAATATGCGGGAATTGTTTTAATAAAAAGCATAGAAGAGTGGCAGGCCCTGGCACTCTTGACCCTCAGGCAGAATATCTATACTGACCCGCAGAAGCCTTTACAGATTGAATCCAAGGTTTACCCCGTAGGCCAGGCGACAGACAAATCGCCCGTCTTAGTGACCACTAACTTTTCTCTTACCTATTATACCGTATTGGGTGAAGTAGAAGCGAGCAAAGTGCCTTCTTATATTATAAGCGTAGATACAGAAGGGATGTCGGTATTGACGGCCTGGGCAGCAGAGAAGTTTACCGCGGATAAAATTGCCGATGCCCTGAATAAATTTGGGCTCAAGGATACGGTTTCGCATAACAGGTTAATTATACCGGGTTATGTAGCAATGATGAGCGGTGACCTGGAAGAGAAATCCGGGTGGCAGGTGGTGGTTGGCCCGAAAGAAGCCGCCGGAATCCCCTCGTTCCTTAAGAACCTGTAAGAAATGGAAAAATTCAAAGTTACATTTTTGCCTGATAATAAAATTATAGAGGTTGAAAGGGATAAGAGCATACTTTCGGCAGCTATTTCTGCGGGGGTATATATAAATTCTGCCTGCGGCGGAGACGGCGTCTGCGGCAGGTGTAAGGTAATTGTAAAGAGCGGCAAGGTGATTGCCCAGCCTGACGGCGCAATAACTCCGAAAGAGAAGAGGCAGCATATTTATCTGGCTTGCCTTACCACTATACACAGCGACGCGGAAGTTGAAATCCCTCCCGGCTCAAGGCTGGATTTTGAAAAATTAACTGCGCAGGAATTAGATCTAAGGCTCAAGGGGCTTTATTCGGAATCCGAGGAGATAGAGCCGGCGAGCGCTGATTTAAGCGAGGGGATCTTTGTCCACTCGCCCTTAGCCACGAAACTGTATTTAGAACTACCGCAGCCAAACTTAGAAGACAGGATAAGCGATTTGGAGAGGCTATACAGGGAGGTCCGCAAGATCCAGGATATCCCTGTCATGCAGACGGGTTTAGCCAACATCAGGCAACTGGGAGAATTATTGCGCGACTCGGACTGGAAGGTCACGGTCACCTTGGGCAAAAGAAACGATACGGTCGAAATTGTGCTTATTGAGTCCGGGGATTCATCCAAAAAAAATTTTGGCCTGGCCTTTGATATAGGGACCACCACTATCTCTGGGCAGTTGGTGGATTTAAACAGCAAAAAAGTACTGGGCACAAAGGCGACCTATAATAAACAGGCCTCCTTTGGTAGCGACGTAATTACGCGCATCATCTATGCCCAGGAAGAGGATGGCCTGGAGAAATTGCACCTCGCCGTAGTCGACACCATGAACCTGATGGTTAAAGAGTTAATCCGCGAGCATAACATAGACTTAAACGACGTCACCTGTATATTGTGCGCAGGCAATACCACCATGATGCATCTTTTACTCAGCGTTGACCCTGCCTATATCAGGAGAGAGCCGTATGTACCTACTGCAAATTTTGTGCCCACGGTCCGCGCAGCAGAGGCGGGCATAAATATAAATCCGCGCGGGCTTCTCTCCTGCGTCCCCGGGGTTTCCAGTTACGCTGGCGGGGATACCACCGCCGGAGTACTCTCCTGCGGTTTGTATAAAGAAGAAGATTTAAGCCTGCTGATTGATATCGGCACAAACGGAGAAATCGTCCTGGGGAATAAAGACTTCCTGGTTGCCTGCGCTGCCTCGGCAGGCCCGGCATTCGAAGGGAGCGGGGTTAGCTGCGGTATGCGGGCCAGCTCCGGCGCAATACAAAAGGTAAAGATTAATCCGAAAGACTTTCAGCTGACCTACGATACCATAGGCAATACAAAACCGCGCGGGCTCTGCGGCTCAGGTTATATTGATATAATTGCCCAGATGCTCGCCGCAGGCTTGATTGATAAGAGCGGGAAGATTAAAATAGAAGGGTCAAAGCGCCTGCGCAGCGGCGATTCAGGGCGCGAATTTGTAGTGGCATTTAAAGAAGAAGCTGATTCTGCCTCCGACATAGTTATTACAGAGGCGGATATCGAGAATTTAAAACGCGCCAAGGCCGCAATTTATTCTGCCAGCGCAATTTTGGCCAAGCACATGAATCTGGAATTCTCTAAAATAAAAAAGGTTTTCATAGCCGGAGGGTTCGGCACTTATCTTGATGTGGAAAATGCCGTAAGGATCGGTTTGCTGCCGGATTTGGAAAGGAAAAAATTTGTATTCGTGGGTAATAGCGCGTTGGCAGGCGCGCGGCAGATGCTTTTATCGTGCGAAGCAATGAAAACCGCAGAAGAGGTAGCCCGTAATATTACCTATTTTGAACTCTCGGTTGATCCGGGGTATATGGACGAATATATGGCGGCACTTTTCTTCCCGCATACGGATTTAAATAAATTTCCAAATGTAAAAATACAAATCCGTTAGTTTCGTTAACGAACCTAACGAACCCGACGAATATGGGATATGTTATTGCAATGGCTGGTAAGGGCGGCACTGGTAAGACGACAGTCGCCGCATTAATAGTCAGGATAATCAGAGAAAAAAAGCTAGGTTCCGTATTGGCAGTAGACGCCGACCCTAACAGTAATTTAGCCGAGGCCCTGGGCACAGGAGTAAAAGAAACAATAGGGCAGATCCTGGATGATATTTCCAGCCATCCGGAGAAGGTTCCTGCGGGCATGCCCAAGGACAGGTTTATTGAATACCGGGTACAGACAGCGATTGCCGAAGGAGAGGGTTTCGATGTCTTGACTATGGGCAGGCCGGAGGGTCCGGGATGCTATTGTTATGTGAATAATGCCTTAAGAAACACGATGTCCGGGCTCATTAAAGACTATGACTATGTAGTTATCGATAACGAAGCCGGCCTGGAGCATCTTTCCCGGCGCACTACAAGAAGCGCTGATGCCCTGGTGGTTGTCTCGGATGCTTCTTGCGCAGGTTTAAGGGCAGCCAAAAGAATAAGCGGTTTAGTTAAAGAATTGGATATAAAAACCAGGAAGGAACTTTTGATTATAAACTGCTATAATAAAAATATAGAAAAAGACGAGATAAAGAGCCTGGGCCTGGATTATCTGGGGTTTATCCCGCAGGATACCCGGATAGAAAAAATCAGCCTGAACGGCAGTTCATTGCTGGCTTTGAAGGAAGATGCGCCGAGTTTAAGCGCATTGCTTCGGATAGGAGAAAATATATGGCAGCGGAGTTAATGCTGGAAAAGTGGGCCGGACAGGTATCTGCGGTAAGTATAGGCGCGACGAAAGCAGAGGGCGGCAGCCGTGCGCAGGTAATCAAAATTGGCGGAGAGAAGACGCTGCCCTGCTTATACCGGGAAGGAGAGCTCCCGCATAAACCCGCAATTGCTTTTGAAGTCTGGGACATCCCGCCTGTTGACTGGCCGCAGGAATTAACTAAATTTTACGGCGATGCTTTGAGGGACCCGTTTGCCTGGGCGGAAAAGTGTACAAAGGAATATAAAGCGCAAATTTTATGCCTGAGATTACAGGGGGCTCATCCTGATTTTGGAAACAGGGCTGCCAGGGAGGAGGCGGGTGTCATTACGCAGTTATTAAAAAAAGTGGACGTGCCTCTGGCCATAGCGGGCTGTGGAGACGATGAAAAGGATAATCTGGTTTTACCTGCCTCAAGCGAAGCAGCAAAGGGGGAGCGCTGTTTGATAGGTAGCGCAGTGCAGGACAATTACAAGACTCTTGCCGCCGCAGTATTGGCGGACGGCCACAATATCATTGCTGAATCTCCTATTGATATAAATATCGCCAAGCAATTGAATATCCTGATTTCGGATATGGGCTTAAGCCTGGAACGCATTGTGATAAATCCGACTATAGGTGCCCTGGGTTACGGCCTGGAATACGCCTATTCCATTATGGAGCGGGCGCGCCTGGCTGCATTATGCGGAGATAAAACAGTAGCATCTCCTTTTATCTGTTTTGTAGGGCAGGAGTCATGGAGGGCGAAAGAGGCAAAGATACCCAGAGCCGAATTTCCGCTCTGGGGTTCTGAGTCAGAACGTGGTATAATATGGGAGATAATAACCGCTGCCGCCCTAATCCAGGCAGGAGCGGATATTTTGGTAATGAGGCATCCCAAAGCAGTCGAGAAAGTGAATAAATATATAGATAATTTATGGAGCAAGGTTTAGGGGTTAGTAAGGGATAGTAAGCAAGAGGCAGGAGTTAAGATGTTGGTAATCGGTGAATTGATTAATGGGATGTATGCCAATATAGGCAGGGCGATAAAAGAGAAAGACAAGGCCGCGGTGCAGAAATGCGCCCTTGAGCAGATTAAGGCCGGCTCAGGTGCACTGGATGTGAATTGCGGGCCAGCCTCAAAGCGGCCGGTTTCCGACATACAATGGTTAGTCGAGGCTATCCAGGAAGTGACTGATAAGCCTCTGGCCATAGATTCAAGTAAGCCAGAGGTAATTGAGTCCGGGCTTAAGGTTGCCAGGAATAAGGTGATTATTAATTCTACCACTGCCGATGCGGATAAGTTAGATACCCTGGTCTCCCTGGCGAAACAATATAATACAAAATTAATCGGGCTGACCATCAGCGCTAAAGGCATACCCCAGAATAAAGACCAGCGCCTGGAATTAGCTGCTGCCATTGTCTCTGCCTGTTCTGAAAAAGGGTTCCCCATTGAAGACCTTTATCTTGACCCTATAGTATTGCCGGTAAATGTTGCCCAGGTGCAGATGAGGGACATCCTGGAATCCATACGCGAATTTAAAATCATCTCCGAACCGTCGCCTAAGACTATAGTGGGTTTAAGCAATGTTTCGCAAGGCTCAGGCACGCGCAGCCTGATTAACCGGACGTTCCTGACTATGGCAGCGGCCTTCGGCCTGGACGCTGCGATACTGGATCCCGGAGATAGAGAACTTATGGATGCACTGATTACCTCAGAGTTAATCTTGAATAAACAGATATATTGCGATTCGTATCTGGAGGCATACAGGAAGGAATAAAATGGCAAAGAATGGTATGTTCCGTAATATTTTCAAGGTAGGCGGATTCAGGAGCAGCTTCAAGACCGCGGCCAAAGGCATTACCTACCTCTTCTTATATCACCGCAACATGCGTATAATATTTATCCTGGGCATTGCGGCATTTCTTTCAGGGCTCTACTTTAGCCTAAAGGGCATTGAGCTGGTCGCATTGTGCGTTACTATAACCCTTGTCTTTATGGCCGAGATATTCAATACCGCTGTTGAGCTGATGATGGATATGCTTACTGACCACTACCACACCAGGATAAAATTGATTAAGGATATTGCTGCCGCTGTGGTGGTGCTGGCGTGTCTTAACGCAATTGCCGTCGGATACATTCTTTTTATCCGCCGTTTTTTATCTTTAAATTTTAAGTCTTAATTTTTTTAGTGCTGGTTTAAGCAGGAGGCAGTTATGGCTGAGGAGCATAGCGGTACTGAAAGACGTAAACATAAACGGATGAACGTAAACTTTACGGTTATCTACCGGGTGAATAAACCTCTGGAAGTGCGCATGATGGTCGGCGATAAAGAGGTCAACGCCCTGATGGCAGACTTAAGTGAAGGCGGGATGTGTCTCCTCACGGATTACAATATACCGACCGGCACGGTTCTTTTTATAAAATTCACCCTCATCAACCTCAATGCCTATGGGAATGAACGGGTCAAGTCTATGGAGATAACCGGAGATGTACGTTATAACCTTCCCACACCCGAGCATACCCATCGTTTAGGGATCCGTTTTACGGAAATAGATAAAAAAGACCAGGCCGCTATAATCGATTTTCTGAATATTCCCGGCACTTCCGCTGAACCCCCGATTCCATAAATCCCAAACGCAGTAAACTGGCGGACGCAATAAGACATTTCAGCAACATCCAGCAGCAGGGCGGGAGAGCTTATGAAGGCGGGTTGTATTTAGCGGGGTGAGGAGTCCTCGTATATATTTTTCTTCATCTTCATTTCTTCCTTTAACCTGAAGACTTCTTCGTCCAGTATATTGGCTTTAGTATTTAATTTTGTCACTTCTTCCACAATTTCCCTATGCCGGATTTCAAAACCCAAAAGAATCACGAAACTGCATATACTTACAAATATTGTAATCATAATCCACCCCCTTTTATCATATTATACCACTAAACAAAAGAAGTTTACAGCAATGTCTAAAAGGGCCTAAAATACCCCCTTGTTTTTTGACAATTTTATGTTAATATAACTCTCTAGCGAGTGACAAAGGTTCGAGGCCCTTATCCGCCCATAGCGAGTGACATGTTTTCAACCGTTATCCGCTGAAAGCGGATATGTTGTTGAACAGAATTAGACTACGGTTTGGTGCTGCCAGTCTTGAATAACCTATAGTGAGGGACGGCGGAGTAGCTTTAGTTAATGAGCACATAAGTTATGGAGCCGTTGAAGTTGGAGGAAGCGACATAACTTATTGTGCGAATTAATCCTGAGCGAAGCGAAGGACCTCTGTAAGTTATATTAGAATTTATTGATAATTTAATTACGACGGCGTAGCTCAGTCTGGTAGAGCAAGCGGCTCATACTTAATGAGCACATAAGTTATGGAGCCGTTGAAGTTGGAGGAAGCGACATAACTTATTGTGCGAATTAATCCTTGCGAGTGAAACGAGCAAGGACCTCGTTCTTATAATTATAACATTAATCTTCGGCGGAGTAGCTCAGCCTGATAGAGCACGCGGCTCATACCCGCTTGGTCGGTGGTTTAAATCCACTCTCCGCCACCAGCTAATCCGAAGTAAGTGGCGGATCCTAATCTAATAGGCAGTCCTCCGAAGGAGGACCACTCTCCGCCACCAGCTAATCCGAAGTAAGTGGCGGATCCCGAGCGTCAGCGAGGGATCCTCGCCACCAGCTAATCCGAAGTTATAGGAGGATATTTATGAAGAAAATTTTAGTCGTAGACGATGAAGAAGAGGTGTTAAAACTATTGTCGGAAAGACTGAGGAAAAAGAATTATTATGTCACAGCGATGTCCAGGGGCCAGGATGCCATCGACAGGTGCAGGGTGGATAAGCCCGACTTGATCTTATTGGATATAGCCATGCCTGATATGGACGGTTATACAATAGCAGCCGCTTTAAGAGATGATAAGCTGCTCAGGGATATTCCGATAATCTTTGTCACCGGCAGGGAGCTGGAACATAAAGGCATCCAGGAAAGGATAGGGCAGCTGGGGGTTTACGATTATATTATGAAACCCTGCAGTTTTCAGGAACTATTAACAAAAATACAGGGGTTTATAGGATAGTCCTTGTTTTAAAGGGACCACCCCCGCCAACGGCGGGGGGAGTTCGTTTTGGCAGATGGGAGTAACCTTTGCGATGGGATCTGCAGGTGTTCCTGTAAAGGAAAGGGTAAGAGAGGCAATTAAGAAATACAACCTTATCAAGAAGGGCGATAAGGTTGTAGTGGCTGTTTCGGGCGGGCCGGATTCGCTGGCCCTGCTTTATCTGCTGAAGGATTTAAGCAGAGAGTTAAAGATTACCCTGCATATTGCGCATTTAGACCATATGCTAAGGAGAGATTCACGGTTAGACAGGAAGTTCGTGGAAGGGTTAGCCAAGCGCTTGAAGATACCGATAACCGCAGCAGGGATTAATGTTAGGGAGCTGGCTAAGAAGGGCTCGCTTGAGGAGATTGCCAGGAATGCGCGGTTAGGTTTTTTATTTAAGGTAGCCAAGGATGTAAAAGCCGCCAAGATTGCTCTGGGGCATAATCTTGATGACCAGGCTGAGACAGTGCTAATGCGTATTTTAAGAGGCGCAGGACTGTACGGTTTATCCGGGATACTGCCAAAAAGAAATATCGCTGGTTTCTCCGTCATCCGGCCCCTGATAGAAGTGAGGAGAAAGGGAATCGAGGCCTTCTTAAAACAGCGCAGGATTAAGCCGCGCATCGATACCTCTAACTCAAGAAACCTTTATTTCAGGAATAGGTTAAGAAACGGTTTAATCCCGCTGTTAGAAAAAGAATACAATAAAAATATCAAAGAGGTTTTGAGCAATATGGCAGAGAGCCTGGCCCATGACTACGATTATCTCAACCGTATAGCCTTTCTTGCGCTGAAGCGCTTAGGCGTTAGAATTAACTTAAAGAAGTTTCTCAAGCTGCATCCCGCAATACAGAGGCTGGTATTACGCCTGAATATCGCAAGGCTTCAGGGTGATACCCGCAGGCTCACCTTCCAGCACATCAGGGAATTAGAAGATTTGATTTTAAACCGCCCTATAAATTCCATCGTTGATCTGCCCAAAGGAATTTCCGTGATTAAAAAGAAGAAACAGCTTTGTTTCTACCGCAGATAACCTTAATAAATACTTGATTTTACGGCTATTTAAATATATAATAAAATTTCTAAAAGATTAGAAAGGATTAATATGCCAAACCATACTAACAAGAACCATAAGTCTAAGAAGAATAATATGTTCAGGCGTTTCCCCTTTGGCTGGCTATTTGCGTTTATTATTTTTATCATCCTGATTAACAGCCTGAATATGCCTATTACAGGCGTGCCGAAAGAGATATCTTACAGCACTTTTTATAAGACCTTAAAAGATAATCCCGAAAATATAAAGTCCGTGACCAAGACGGAATCCATCCTGCAGGGGGAATCCACTGATAATTCCAAGTTCTTTGTAAATATTCCCGATAACGATACGGAATTGCTCAATCTTATGCGTCAGAATCTCAAGGAGTTTGAAGTCAAGCCGCCGCGCACCTTTTGGATAAGCCTGTTCTTAAATCTGGGCCCGATTGCCCTGCTGATATTTTTCTGGTGGATGATGGCTGCGCGGGGAGAGCAGCTCGGCAATAAGATTATGACCTTTGGCAAGGTGAAGCCCAAGGTGCACAGCGAAACAGAGAAGGTAACCTTTAATGATGTAGCGGGTGTTGATGAAGCCAAGGAGGAACTCCAAGAGGTTATTGAGTTCTTAAAGGACCCCAAGAAGTTCCAGAAGCTGGGCGGGAAAATCCCCAAGGGAGTCTTACTGGTAGGGCCTCCGGGCTGCGGCAAGACCCTCATCGCCCGCGCCGTTGCAGGAGAGGCGGGAGTCCCGTTCTTTAGCATCTCGGGTTCGGATTTTGTGGAGATGTTCGTGGGTGTAGGCGCCAGCCGCGTGAGAGATTTGTTTGAACAGGGAAGGCGCGCCGGTAAAGTATCCGGCAAAGGCGCGATTATTTTTATTGATGAAATAGATGCGGTCGGCCGCCTGCGTTTTGCCGGCATCGGCGGAGGGCATGACGAACGGGAACAGACGCTGAACGCGCTTTTGGTTGAAATGGACGGTTTTGATACGCAGCAGGGGCTGATTCTTATCGCCGCTACCAACAGGCCGGATACCTTGGACCCCGCGCTTTTACGGCCGGGCAGATTTGACCGGCACATTATCGTGAACCTGCCTGATATCAAGGGCAGGGAGGAGATCCTTCAAGTGCACACGCGTAATATCAAACTTTCTCCCTCTGTAAATTTCAAATCCCTTGCCAGCCAGACCCCTGGTTTTTCGGGTGCGGACCTGGCCAATCTCTGTAATGAGGCAGCGCTTATGGCAGCAAGATACAATAAAGAATCGGTAGAGATGATTGACTTTGAGAAATCCGTAGAGAGGGTGCTGATGGGCCCGGAGAAAAAGAGCCATATCATCTCCAAGAAAGAAAAGGAAATCACGGCTTTTCATGAGTCAGGCCACGCGCTCCTCTCCTTGCTCTTGCCGGAGGTAAACCCCTTAAAGAAAGTCTCTATAATTCCCAGGGGCTTAGCCGGAGGTTATACCTTTACTCCCCCGCTTGAAGACCGTCACTATTGGACAAAGAGAGAATTGATTTCCGAGCTTGCATTAATGTTGGGTGGCCGCGCATCTGAGGAAATAAACTTGAGTGAGGTAACTACGGGAGCCCAGAATGATTTAGAGGTGGCCACGCAGATGGCGCGGCGCATGGTCACCCAGTTCGGCATGTCTGAAAAGCTCGGCAATGTGACCCTGGGGAGAAGAGAGGGCCTCATCTTTCTGGGGCGCGATATCATGGAAGAAAAGAATTACAGCGAAGATACCGCGCGCCTCATTGACCAGGAGGTAAAGACAATAGTTGACGAGGCATACACAAAGGCAAGGAATTTATTGCAGCAGAATCTGGATAAGCTAAAGATTTTATCAAATGCGCTTCTGGAAAAGGAAGTCCTCGATGGAGAAGAGGTAAAGCGTTTACTCGGCATAGACAAAAAAGACCTCACCTAAAAAGATTTTAGATGCTCATACTTCAGGCATATCGTCTAGAAGATATAAAACGAATAATGCAGGATATAGGAGTCGACCCTTACGGCATTAAAATTATGCTGCCCAAGGCAATCACGCATCTGGTAAGGCTTAAGTCCGTTTCTAACATTGCGGCAAATATCCTGAAACAGGAGATACTTTCTCTGGGTGGTGATGCGGCGGTTGCGCGCGATGCCTTGACAGGCAAGGCAAGAAAAACAGACTGCCTGCTTATGGGCAATCTTTCGCAGTTCAGAGGCTTAAGCGGAAAACTGAATGAACAGCCTTTCGGCCTGGGAAAATTGGCAGGCGATTTATCCCGTACCTTGACCAATTATCAAAAAGATAATTTTACCCTTGATTTAGGCAGGTATAAATTAAACCTGGCCAAACGCACCCATGTTATGGGCATTGTAAATGCCACCCCGGATTCCTTTAGCGGCGACGGGCTTTACAGTCGTCAGTCGTCAGTCGTCAGTCGTCAGGATTTAGGTTGCATCCTTGACTATGTTTATGGTTTGGTGGAAGACGGGGCGGATATTATTGACGTAGGAGGAGAATCCAGCCGCCCCGGCGCCAAAGCCGTATCTGTAAAAGAGGAATTAAACAGGACAATCCCCCTGATAAAGGCTCTGGCAAAGAAGATAAAAAAGCCGATATCTGTCGATAGCTGTAAGCCGGAAGTAGCAAAAGGAGCATTGGATAACGGCGCAGTGATGGTAAATGATATTTCCGGCTTAAGAAATCCCGGTATGGCAAAGACGGTTGCCAAATATAAAGCAGGCGTGGTCATTATGCATATGCTGGGGAAACCCCGCAGTATGCAGAAGAATCCGCAATACTCCTGTTTGATTGAAGAAATTATAGGATACCTGGATTGTGCCATAAAACGGGCAGAAGACTCAGGCATAGACAGAGAAAAAATTATTGTTGACCCCGGGATCGGTTTTGGAAAGCTGATGGAGCATAACTTAGAGATATTGAAAAGGCTCGCGGAGTTCAGGGTTTTAGGCAGGCCCATATTAGTAGGGACTTCGAGAAAATCATTTATCGGCAAAATATTAAACGTCCAGCCGCAGGAGAGGGTCTTCGGCACGGTAGCCACCTGCGTATCGGCAGTGCAAAATGGCGCTAAAATCGTGAGGGTCCATGATGTGAAGGGAGTAAGGCAGGCGCTGAAAGTCCTGGATGCAATAAACCAGAGATGAATACCCTATCAAATATTATTTATTTCGGCAAACCGGCAATTGAAATACTGATACTCTGGACGGTGATTTATCACATACTGCTCTTTTTTGAGGGTACGCGCGCCATACAGGTTTTACGCGGTATAATAATTCTTCTGTTAGCTTTCTTCCTATTCCAGAAATTGGGCCTTGAGATACTCAATTGGCTGCTGACTAAATTATTCGCGATTTCTGTCATAGCTATTTTAATTATCTTCCACCCGGAGATAAGGCTGGGGTTGGCGCGATTAGGGCAGCGGCACCTTTTCGGCACCGGCCTGAGGAAAGAAGAATTAGATTATATCCTCAAGGAAATAGCCACGGCAGCCGAAAACCTCTCTAAGGATAAAATCGGCGCCTTGATTGCGATAGAAAAGAACGACCCCTTAACCGCTTATATTGGAAGCGGGGTGAATACCGATGCCCGCGTATCTAAGGATTTAATCCAGGCGATATTTACGCCCAATAATCCCCTTCATGACGGAGGTTTAGTTATACAACAAGACCGTATTATTGCCGCAGGGTGCCTGTTCCCGCTTATCCAGGATCAGGAGTTAAACCGTGTTTTCGGCACCAGGCACAGGGCGGCCCTGGGCCTCAGCGATGAAACAGACGCAGTAATCATTATCGTTTCAGAGGAAAGGCAGGATGTATCCCTGGTCTATAAGGGAAAACTGTATAAAGATTTAGGCCGGGAGGAATTGCTTTCCGAGATTAAGAAGGCTCTCGCGCGTAAAAAAGAAAATGCCTAAAGAAAAGGTCGGCTTAAGTTATAGAATCATACATTGGTTTACCTACCATCCCTGGTTTAAACTTATTGCGTTGCTGCTTGCGATTATAGCCTGGTTTTATGTAAGGGATGAGATAACCAGTTTTAATTACTGATGCCTTGCCTGGGCGTAAATATTGACCATGCGGCAACTTTAAGAGAAGCCAGGCACGGCATTGAGCCGGAGCCGGTATTTGCCGCTATAATTTGCGAGTCTGCCGGAGCCGATAGCATAGTCGTGCATTTACGGGAAGACAGGCGGCATATTAAAGACAGGGATCTGTATCTATTAAAGAAATCGGTCAGGACAAAGTTGAATTTAGAGATGTCCACCGCTAGTGAGATTGTGGAAATTGCCTGTGCGGTAAAACCGCCCCAGGCAACGCTCGTGCCTGAGAGGAGGCGGGAATTAACCACCGAAGGCGGACTGGACGTGATAGATAATTTTAAAAAAGTAAAGCAGGCCTTAGAAAAGTTAGAAAGAAATTCCATCGCCGTAAGTTTATTTATTGACCCGGATAAAAAACAGATTGATGCCGCAAAAAAAGTAGGCGCGGGTATGATAGAGTTACACACTGGCCGCTATGCCCAGGCGCAAGATAAAAAGCAGGAAGACAAATATTTTAAAGAACTTGAAGCAGCCACCCGCTATGCCAGAGGCAAGGGGCTGGTTGTAAATGCAGGGCACGGCCTGAATTATTATAACGCGGCAAGGGCGGCCGGAATAAAAGGTATCGAAGAGTTAAATATCGGTTATTCTATAATCTGCCGCGCGGTATTAGTAGGTTTAGAGCGCGCAGTAAAAGAAATGAAGGAGCTCATTAAATAGGATGCTTATCGGAAACGGTGTTGACATAACTGAAGTAAAGCGCCTGCGCGAGGCAGTCGAGAAGTGGGGCAGCGCGTTTTTGAACCGCGTATTTACCAAAGAAGAACTGGAGAATGCCAAGACCAGAGGCAGTTTATATCAGCATCTTGCCGGCAGGTTCGCTGCCAAGGAAGCTGTATTCAAGGCAATGGGAGATGCCGAGTTGAGCTGGAAAGATGTCGAAATCCTAAACGGCCCCGAGGGCAAGCCCTGTTGTAAAATCTTAAACGGCAGGGGCAAAAAAATAGACGTGCATATATCTATTTCACATGTGAAAAATTATGCGGTTGCCAACGCAATTATTACGCAGAAAAAATAATGTCCATAAAGGGGACTTCGGTCATATTTTTGTCCTGGCAGGTTCAGCGGGATTTTCCGGGGCAGCGGCTTTATGTTCTGAGGCAGCGATGCGCGCAGGCGCAGGATTAGTTACGCTGGGAATCCCGGAAAGTTTAAACCAGGCGATGATAAAGATAAAAGCCAGGGAGGTAATGACATTGCCTCTGCCCGGTACAAGGGAGGGGTCGCTTAGTTTATCCGGTTATAAAAAGCTCCGGGCTTTTATAAAAGGCGCCGATGTCGTAGTAATCGGGCCGGGGTTGGGACAGGAAGACTCGACCCAAAAGCTGATCCGCAGGTTAATAATAGATACGGATAGGCCGATGGTTATTGACGCCGATGGGCTTAATGCCTTAGCCGGTCATTTGAATATGTTACGAACGACGAACGACGAACGACGAACGACGATATTGACTCCCCATCCTGGCGAGATGGCGAGGCTCTTAGGCGTGAGTGCCGCTAAGGTTCAGGGCAAGAGAAAAGATATTGCTAAAAATTTTGCTGCAAGATATAAAGTAACCGTAGTCTTGAAAGGGCATAACACTGTAGTTACGGATTACAAGGATAATTTGTATATAAATAAGACCGGGAATCCGGGGATGGCTACAGCGGGAAGCGGCGATGTCCTGGCTGGAATGATTGCCGCCTTTTTAGCTGGAGGCTTGAGTGCCTTTAACGCAGCAAAATACGCGGTTTATCTCCACGGCTTGGCCGGTGATTTGGCAGCAAAAGAAAAGACACAAATAAGCTTGATTGCTTCTGATATAATAGAGAAGATTCCGGAAGCAATCAAAAGGTGTAGTTAAGGTTCTTAACAACTGTCCGCGAAGCGGACATAAGTATAATCTATAGCGAACGACGCCGGCGTAGCTCAGTCGGTAGAGCGTCTGTTTTGTAAACAGATGGTCGGAGGTTCGATTCCTCTCGCCGGCTTTGAAAAATATATGGGCAGGTACCCAAGTGGCCAAAGGGGGCAGACTGTGTAAAAGCAGCGCCCCGCCGAAAGGCGGGGTGGAAAAGTAGGTGAATTCAGGGAACCCCTTGTCCTATGTGTCAAGGGCAATCCTGAGCCAAGCCCTCATGTTTTCTTGCGAAAGCAAGAATGGGGGAAGGTGCAGAGACTAAGCGCCTACCGCCTAAAGCTGTCAGCTATGGTGATGAGATAGTCCAAGCCTTAAGGTAACTTGAGGGCACTTGAAATCTGCTGCACCCGTGCTTCAGAGGTTCGAATCCTCTCCTGCCCACCATTTTCCCCAATTTACGACTCGGAAAATGGTCCCGAGCGGCTGATGTTTTAAGCGCTGTCCGCGAGGGAGTTGTTGTAGGGGAGGTTTAAACCCTCCCTACAGTTGTGGATAACTTTTGCGGGAGTAGTTCCCGTCCGGCTAATTGATACTAGACGGGATCCCGTTTCGCGAGTTAAGATGCGGAAACGGGACAATGGTAGAACAGTAGTCATTTTTCCGTCATTAACCTGTCGGAAAAATGATCCTGAGGAACGAGCGAAAGCGAGTGACGAAGGACCTTAATATCGAAAAGTAAGTGATTAACGTTTTGCGAGCGTAGTTCAATGGTAGAACAATAGCCTTCTCCCGCCTCTGTCGTTTAAGTGACGAGGCGGGATCCCGCATCGTCTGGTTGATAGGTAGATGCGGGACAAGCTATATATTTATTGCGAGCGTAGTTCAATGGTAGAACAATAG
>Ga0315294_10000038_pt1 | contig 131727 bp, 106 predicted proteins | sample YL17G13_40_MG_FD_203626 | JGI IMG/M metagenome (GOLD analysis project Ga0315294, IMG submission 203626) | Sediment microbial communities from Yellowstone Lake, YNP, Wyoming, USA - YL17G13_40 | ecosystem: Environmental > Aquatic > Freshwater > Lake > Sediment | place: USA: Wyoming | collected...
AGCTTTGGGAGACGGGGATCGAACCCACTTTGGCAAACGTCATCACCTTTTCCTTCTCCGAAACATGCTTTGCCGTCAAATTGGCTCTTGAAGGCAACCCTGCCCAGACCCCATCGCGGATTTTGGGGAATAAGCCGGTATTGACTTTTAGGAAAAACCCGGTAGTATTATAGTCCAAATTTCCGAAAGGGTTACGAGATGAAGACATATTTGGCCAAACCGGGAGAGGTGCCGCCCAAGTGGTGGGTGGCTGACGTCCAGGGCAAAGTCCTGGGCAGGGTCGCGACCAGGATCGCCGACGTCCTGCGCGGCAAGAACAAAGTCGTGTTCACCCCCAGCACTGACACCGGCGACTTCGTGGTGGTGGTCAACGCGGAAAAGATCGTGCTCACCGGCAAAAAGATGGACGACAAGATCTATTACCGCTCCACCGGATACGTCGGGCATTTGAAGTCGGCCCCGGCCAAAAAGGTGCTCAAGGAAAAACCCGGGCAAGTCCTTTTCCTGGCGGTCAAGGGCATGCTCCCGAAGAACAAGCTGCGCCCTCATCTTTTGAAGAAGCTCAAGATCTACAAGGGGCCGGACCACCCGCACTCGGCTCAGAAGCCGGAAGCGCTGAAGTTTTAAGGAGGACATTGATGGTTTCCGAGTGGCAATATCAGGCGGTTGGGCGGAGGAAAAACGCGGTTGCGCGGGTTAATATGCGCGAGGGGGGCGGCCGGATTTCGATCAACGCCCGCAAGATGGAGGATTATTTTGGCCGCAAGGTCTTGCAGATGATCATCAAGCAGCCGCTGGAGCTGACCCAGACCGTTGACCGGTTCGATATCTCAGTCAATGTTGCGGGCGGCGGGCTCTCCGGCCAGGCCGAGGCCATCCGCCACGGCATCACCCGCGCGCTCATGAAGTTCAACCCCGAACTCAGACTCCCGCTCAAAAAGGCCGGATACGTCACGCGCGACGCCAGGGAGGTCGAGCGGAAAAAATACGGACAGCGCAAGGCCCGCGCCAGGTTCCAGTACAGCAAGCGGTAATTGTTTTTGGGGTCAGGCCTTCCGGGGTCAGACCCTAACTCCGAAGTCAAGCGCCGCCGATGGGGTCTGACCCCAAAATCCCGAGGCCTGACCCCATAATTGCCTTCCCCATTTTTATCGTCTAAAATATTTTCCATGGTCAAAGCAGCAGTCATAGGCGCGACCGGATACACCGGACAGGACCTGGTCCGGTTCCTGGCCGGACATCCCCAGGCCGAACTGACCATGCTCACCTCCCGCCAGAACCAGGGGGTGATTTACGGCCAGATGTTCCCGGCCTTCCGCAACATCGTCAACCTCCGGATCGACCAGATGAACTTCGACAAAATCGCCAAGTCCGCGGAAGTGGCTTTTCTGGCCATGCCCCACACCGAATCGCAGGCCGTGGCCGCGGAACTGATCTCGCGCAAGCTCAAGGTGATTGACATGAGCGCGGATTTCCGCTTCCGCAAGGCCGCGGTTTACCAGCGCTACTACACCGAGCACCGTTTCCCGGGGCTTTTGCGCAAGGCGGTTTACGGGCTGCCCGAAGTCTACCGCTCGCAACTTAAAAAGGCCGAGCTTGCGGCCAATCCCGGATGCTTTCCAACCAGCGTGATCCTGGGGCTAAAGCCCCTGCTCGAGCGCGGCCTGATTAACCCCAAGTCAATCATCGCGGACTCCAAGACCGGAATCTCCGGCGCCGGACGCGGAGCCGTGGTCGATTTCCTCTTCTGCGAGGCATCCGCCTCGGTGCGGCCATACAACATCTACAAGCACCGCCACCAGCCGGAAATGGTACAGGAACTCACCCGCCTGGCCGGGCGAAAGGTTGAACTCACTTTCGTGCCCCACCTGATCCCGGCCAGCCGCGGGATACTTTCCACCATCTACGTGGACTTCACGCGCAAGCTCACGGCCGCGAGGCTGGAAGCGATCTACCTCGAGGCCTACGCCAGGGAAAAATTCATCCGCGTGCTGCCTTTGGGCGAGTTGCCGGACATCGCCAAGGTCAAGGGTTCAAACTATTGCGACGTCGGCTTGAGCCTTGCCCCGGACGGAAAGCGCGGGGTGATCAGCTCCGCCATCGACAACCTGGTCAAAGGCGCCTCCGGAAACGCGGTGCAGACCATGAACGTGATGTTCGGCCTGCCCGAAGACCTGGGGTTAAACCACATACCGCTCCATCCCTGAAAATGCGCAACCGCTCCCGAACGTTTTTCCTCTTTGCCGCGCTATTTCTGCCCCTCTCCGTTCTCGGCGAAGTTGAAAAGCTGCTCCAGATCCCGCCGCCCAGGCCCGACTTCAAGATCGATTTTTCGGGCGAGCGGCTCAAGTACGAGGCGAGCTGGCTGGGGCTCAAGGCGGGCGAGGCCGAGCTCAAGGTCCTAAGCGAAAAAGGTCATTACAAGATCGTTGCGGCCTCGCGCACCACCGGCAGCTCGCGCTTGCTCTACAAAATGGACGACGCGGTAACGGCCGAGACCACACCGGAATTCGCGCCGATATTTTACGACCTCCAGATCCGCGAGCCGGGCTTCCGGCACAACCGGCTGATGTGGATTGACCGCAAGAATAAGGTCGCCAAGACCCGGCAGGTTCCGGTCGGCTCGGGCAAGGTCAAGGAAAAGGATTTCTGGTTCTACCAGGGCCTGGACCCGGTGAGTCTGACTTTCCTGGTCCGCAGCATCGATTGGAAGCCGGGCATGAAACAATACTTCGAATTCCTGGACGGCCGCAGCCGCTCGCTCATCCTGCTGGAAGCCGGGCCGGTGGAGACCGTGAAGACTCGCGCCGGGACCTTCCGCGCCATCCGCATGAGCCCAATGGTGTTTGAACTTCCCCGGAAGCTGGACAAGGAAACGCCGGAGCTTTTGGCCAGGATCCGGAACCGTGAGAGCGGCCTGAGGCTCGTGTCCTGGGTCTATTTCTGGATCGCTCTGGAAGGCAGGCGGCCGGTGGTGCTGGCCAGGGCTTATTCCCTGATCGGGCCGGTCGCCCTGGAACTGGTGGAGATGTCCCCCGACCTGCCTAGCGGACCCGGAAAATAACCCAGTCGGGATTGTCAAAGATTTTTTCGAACTTCTCCGGCTGTTGCGAGAGTTTGCCGACCGCTTCCGGATGGCCGAGCTGGTAGCCGTAAAACTGGTATTGCGGGTCGCGGTTGATGATCACGAAATCCGCGCGGTATTTGCGCAAGATCTCGCCCATGCGCGCAACAGGGGTTTCAGCCTGGAAAAATTCGATTTCGTCCAGCCGGCGCTGGTCCTGGTCTTGCACCCCAACGCCCGGCTTGGCCTGCGCAGCCACGTAACAGTCGAGATAGGCGGTGGCGCGGAAGCTGGTGTAAAGGTCCGAGAAGATGACGTCATCAGGCCCGGCCAGGTTCCGCTCACGCAAGACACGGAAAGGCGTGTCGTCGGTCATGAGCGTGTCCCGGTTTTGCGGCCGCATGAGATTGATCGTTCTTTTCCAAAGACCCTGGTAAAGCGGTTCAGCCGGGACCGGGAGCAAGGCCAAAGACACCCCCGCGGCCACCACCAGGCACGCGGCGTAAGCATAAACAGCCCTGACCTTTCGCCGCGCCAGGATGGTCTCGATCAAAGCTCCCAGCGGCAGGAACGCGAGAATTCCGGCCAGGCGGAGTATCCTGCGCAAATAGCCGAGGGTGAAAAATTCCGCGAACGCGGTCGCGGTCACGGGGTTCAAGACCAGGACGATTACCCCGGCCATGGTCCAGAAAGCCGCAAGCGCGCCCGGGGAGCGTTTGGATTTGCCCAGCCAAAAGAGCCAGGGCGCGGACAGGAGCCCCAGCCAGAACAGCGGATGAAAAGTCATGTTCGGGTCGGTGAAACTGCGCTTGAACGGGTTGAGCAGAAAAAGCGCGGGCGTGATCAAGCCGCGGTACGGGTTGCGGCCGAAGCTCTGCCACTGGGTGTTCGCGACCGCCTCCGCGCGAAATATGACGTAGGGCGCGGCAATCAAGAGGGAAAAAACGATCAAGATCAGCGAGCGCCGCAGCCGGCCGTCCTGATAAAACGGACTCGCCTTGAGCCGGTCCCAAAGCCGCGGCCAGCGGAGCGAAAGGGCCAGGGCCGCTACGGGCGCGGCCACAAACACGGCAAAATAAATCCAGACCTTGTCCAGAGCGAACCCGCTGATAAGCGGGGTGAACCATTGCTTTGGCTGCTGGAGCGCTTTGACCGCCACGTAAACCGCGCTCATTGCCAAGGGCGCCGCGAACAGGACCGCGGAAACCAAAACGCCGCTCCTGGCCAAAACATTCTGTTTGCGGCTGGCCGCGAGCGGGAACAGCGAGGAGTTGCGCAGCAATTCCCCGGCCGCGAAAAAGCTCAGGGTCATGTAAAACGCCAGCCCCCAGATGGGATGCACGATGCTCACGGCCAGGGCGGAGAGCGCGGGAGGGATAAGCAGTCTGATCCCGCGTTTTTCGATGTAAAGGAAAGTCATGCTCAAGAGCGCGGGAAAACAGAGCAGCCAAATGGCGTCATCCGGGTAGAACGTGGAGTTGCCGACGAAATACATTCCGCCGTAGATGAACTGGAAGCAGAAGTAGAAGCCGAAGGCGAAGAAGCCCGCGCTTGCGCCGAGCGCTCTCCGGGCCAGGGCAAAGAAAGCCAGGAAACAGAGGGGCGCGGTGAGGAACGCGGAGTGGATGTAGAGTTGAATGGGATCGATCCGGTTTTCAAAGGCGATCAGGGCCCAGACCAGGGCGTGGAGGTTGTAGCTGTGGATGGGGTCCGGCGGCGCGTCCGCGTAGAAATAATGGTGGATGCTTGCCTGGTTCCAGGCCAGGAACTTGCGGACCATGGAGATGTAATTATAGAGGTCCCAGTCGTGCTCCGGCCCGCGGGAGGCGCCGGCAAACCACATCAGCAGGCCGGAAGAAGCCGCGAGCGCAAGCACAATCCATGCGCCGGCGCGATAGGGTCTGACCCCGGGAAAGAGGCCTGACCCCGAGGGCGCTTCCACCAGGAGCTTGCCCAGCGCGGCCAGCCAGGCGATCACCCCCAGTCCGAAAAACACCCCGAAAACTTTTTCCAGGCGCCATGAGTAATGGAACGCGAGCAGGCCGGCAAAGCTTAAGAGGGCCAGGGTCAGGACGAAGCCGGAGCCCAGCCGGTCCAGGAAGTCGGCCTCGTCATCCTTGAAAAACAATTCCGCCAGGCAGACTCCCGGGAAGAAAAACAGCGAGAGAAACCCGGCGGCGATCCTGATTGAGAGCCCGGGCTCCAGGCCCAGAATGATCGCCCGCTCAGTCCCGAACAGAATCAGGCCGCAGAGTCCGAACGCGATGAATCTGCCGATCCTCACTGCTACTAGCTTAACAAAGCTTGCCCGCGGTTCAAAGCAAGGCTTGAATCCGCGGGACTCGGCGCTTTCCGGTTCTTGTTTGGCGCGGGAGGTTTCGGGCCGGAGACCACCCCGGTCAACAGCCGCGTCCGCGGATTTTGGAAATTGCCGTTGGCAATTATAATAAATCCTGGATGCGCATTCTCCTGCTCAGGCCCAATTCGATCATCATCGCCACTCCGGTCCCGCTTGGACTCGGGTATGTGGCTTCCTATCTCTTGAGCAAAAGGCCGGAAGACGCGGTCAAGATCGTGGACGGCCGCAACTTGCGGCTTTCGCACGATCAACTCGTCGCCGAAGCCCTGAGCTTCAAGCCCGATCTCATCGGCGTCAGCGCCATCAACTTCGAGGCGGACCAGGTCCACCGCCTGAGCGCGAAATTCAAGCAGGCGCTCCCCGCGGTCCCTCTCGTGGTGGGCGGGCCTTATGCCTCGGCTAACCGGGCCGCGGTCCTGGACCAGGACCAAAACCTGGACTTTCTGGTGGCCGGCGAAGGGGAGCAGATTTTCTTGGGGCTGGTCAACGCCCTGGACCAAAAGACCGACCCCACGGGAGTCCCGGGACTTTTCCTCCGCGAAAACCGCAGCGTGAAATTCACCGGCGAGCAAAAGCCCATTGACAACCTTGATGCGCTCCCTTTTGACTGGGAACTGATCAACCCCGAGGAATATTTCCGGCGCAAAGGAAGAAATTCCGAAAACATCGTCAAATACAGCCACCGCACTCTCACCGTGCTCACCAGCCGCGGCTGCCCCTTCGGGTGCATCTTCTGCCACAACATTTTCGGCCGCAAGTTCCGCAAGCGCAGCGCGGACAAGGTGGTCGCCGAGATCGCGCACTTGAGGGAAAAATACGGCGTGGAGGAACTCGAAATCGTTGACGACTCCTTCAACTTGGACCTGGAGCGCGCGAAAAACATCTGCCGGGGACTGATCGACCGCAAGCTCGGGCTCCACCTCGCGCTCCCCAACGGAATCCGCGGGGACATCGTCGATGACGAGTTCCTCGACCTGCTCAAGGCCGCCGGCTTCTACAGGATCGCCTTCGCGGTCGAATCCGCCAGCCCGCGCATACAAGAAATCATGAAAAAGAAAATTGACCTGGGCAAGGTCAAGCGGGCGATTGAAGGCGTGGCCAAACGGGGCATGATCCCGACCGGATATTTCATCATGGGCTTTCCCACCGAGACCGCCGAAGATATCGAGATGACCATCCGTTTCGCCAGGCAAAGCCGGCTCAGCGTGGCCAGCTTCTTTTACCTCAACCCTTTTCCCGGCACCGAGGTCGCCAAAATGGCCGGAGAAGAGAAAGTCATCAACAAGCTTTTCCGCGATTACAGCACCATGACCGTCAACCTCAGCGCCACCGACGACCGCACCCTCCACAAACTCAACAAGCGGGCCTACCGAATGTTCTACCTCGACCCCGCGCGAGCCTGGCGCACATTCAAAGTGGTGCCCAAAAATTTTCGGACCTTCATCAACATATTCCTCGTCTTCAAACTCCTGTTCCAGGATTCCGTCAACCAGTAGCGAAAACAGATTGCTCGCTCAAAGCGAAAATCTTTTCGCAACTTTCGTCTTCCCATTTGCCCAAGCCATGCCCCCAATTTCCACTTTACTTTGATCTTTTTGCCTGTTAAATTAGCAAGTGAAGTTGTCTGGGCAGCCACACTATCGGGCAGGATTTCCTGAGATCAAGAGCGCAACCGGTGTGCAATGAAAGGCGATCGCAGGAGATTCATAACCAGCATGGGCATGGGGCTGGCCGCGGCCGCGTTCGGCTTTGACAGCGTTTACTGGGAGAACAATCACCCGGAGGTCACCGTCCACAGGTGGGCCACGGAAAAATGGCGGAAATTTTACCGGCCCTTGCGCCTGGTGCAGATTTCAGACCTCCACCTCAAAGGGTTTTCCTCTTTCGAGAAATCCGTGGCCAAAAAGGTAAACGAGCTCCAGCCCGACATCCTGGTGATGACCGGGGACTACATTGAATCAAACGACAAGTTCGGCGAGTTGCTTGAGTTCCTGGCCCTGCTCCCGCAGGGTTGTCCCAAGTTGGCCGTGCTCGGCAACTGGGACCACTGGTCCGGGGTGAAGGTGAAGGAATTTGAAAAGGCCTTTGCCGGCTTCGGGATCGAACTTCTGGACAACTCGAAAAAAACCCTCGGATACAAATTCAACCACATCTGCATTGTCGGCGTGGATGATCCGACCAACGGCTGGGAAAAACTGGACAAGGCCGCCGGGCATCTGGCCGAAAGACAGTTTAACCTCTTCCTCGCTCATTCCCCCAACATCATCACCAGCATCGAAAAACTGCCCATCGACCTCATGCTCTGCGGACACACGCATGGCGGTCAGGTCAAAATCCCGGGGTTCAAGCCCTTCTGGATGCCCAGCAAGTGCGAGGGATACGTTGCCGGATTCTACACCCGCGGCGGAAAGACCATGTACGTCAACCGCGGGATCGGAAATTCCGTGCTTCCCATCAGGCTCGGCTGCCGGCCCGAAATAACCGTCTTCGAAATCGAACCCAAGAACAAGGGTTGAGCCGGGACTCGGGATACGGGAATACGGCCTTCCTAATTCGCAAGCCCGCGGAGCTCGCGTGAATACACGTCAAAGTCGTACTGGGTGAAAAGCACCATTCTGACTTCTCCGATTTCAGGATGGCCGCGGAGGTATTGGGCGATGGTTTGGATTGCGATTTGGGCGGCGCGGTCGATGGGGAACCCGTAGGCGCCGGTGGAGATGCTGGGGAATGCCACGGTCTTGCACTTGTTTTTGACGGCCAGCTCCAGCGACCGGCGGTAGGAGCTCTCGAGGGTCTGGTCCTCGCCCCGGGCCCCTCCATACCAGATCGGGCCAACGGCGTGGATCACGTATTTCGCCCTGAGCCTGCCCGCGGTCGTGGCCTTGGCGTCCCCCGGATCGCAGCCGCCCAGCTTGCGCGTCTGCGCCAGGATTTCCGGCCCGCCCGCCCGGTGGATGGCGCCGTCCACGCCCCCGCCCCCGAGCAGGGACGAGTTCGCAGCATTGACTATGGCGTCAACCTCTTGGTCCGTGATGTCGCCCAGCAAAAGCACTATCCGTGAATTCCCGGCTTTTGCCTCCATACTCAACCTCCCTCTTCAACCTGAGAGAGACTCCAGTCCCGACCTGTATCCTTTTCTTCTTCAATGTGCGAGGGACTTGAGTCCCGACCAGTTCTTTATTCTTTCCTCAAAGCCTCCATCGGGTCGAGCCCGGAAGCGCGCCAGGCGGGATAAATCCCGAAGGCCAGGCCGACCAGGGAGGCGAACCCCACTCCGGCCAACACGCTCCAGGCGCGGATTTCGGTCTGCCAGGAACTGACATTTTCGAGCATGACCGCGGCCGCGATTCCGAGCAGGACCCCGAGCCCGGCCCCGGCGGTGGTGATGGTGAGCGACTCGAACATGAATTGCCAAAGGATGTCGGTCCTCCTTGCCCCCACCGCCTTCCTGATCCCGATTTCTCCGATGCGTTCGCTAAGGTTGGCGAGCATGATGTTCATGATCCCGATGCCTCCGACCAGGAGCGAGATGACGGCGATGCTCGCGAGCAGCGAGGTGAAGGTCCGGTTGACTTTGTTGAAGGCCTGGATCAATTCGGTTTGGCTGACCACGTTGAAATCCAGCTGGTCCTTGCCCAAGACCGGGTTCAGGCGGTGCTTGACTCTGAGAACCCGGACGATCTCGTCGCGGGCGTCCTGCATGGCCTGCCCGGAAAAAACCTTGACCGTGATGGCGTGCACGTAGTCAATCCCCAGGATTTGGCGCTGGGCCAGCCGGAGCGGCGCCAACACCAGCTGGTCGGGATGGAACCACCCGAAGTCGCCCTTGGGCTCAAGTACGCCGATCACCTCGTATTCCACGCCGTTGACCCTGGCGTTGGCCGCGGGCCCGGTCGATGCTGCTCCGGGATTGATCACCAGCAAATTGGACCCCAACGATTGGATCTGGTCCAAAATCTTCTTGCGGCTGCCCTCGCCCACTCCAATCACCAGGATCACCGCGGCCACGCCGATGGTGACGCCCAGCCCGGCGAGAAAAGACCGGAACCTCGCCATGGACAGCGAAAGCCACGCGCTTTCCAGCTGCATGTGGATATAACCCAAACGGCTCATTGCTTTGCCTGGATGATCTCGATGGTCTTGATCAAAATCGGCCGGAGCGGCTTGAACGGGTAAGGCTCTCCCCTGGGACCGCTGCTTTCCTGGCCGCTGATCCCCTCCACGATCTCGATGCCTTCAATGACCCGCGCGAACACCGTGTATTTGCCGTCCCGCTCGGGCAGGCGCCTGAGCAAAATGTAGAACTGGCTCCCGGCGCTGTCGGGCTGGTCTCGGAGGGCCATGCCCGCGGCGCCGGTATCATTGGGAAGGTCGTTGACTTCCCCCTTGATCGTGTAGCCCGGCCCTCCGCGGGGGTCGCCCCCCGGAGCCCCGCCCTGCACCAATACCCCCGGCACGATAAAAGAGAACTCGGTGCCGTCATAGAAAAGTTCCCGGGCCAGCTTGATGAAATTCCGGCACGTTTCCGGCGCCTTGTCCGGAAATAATTCAAGCGTCACGCCTCCTAAATCGGTTTTGATCACCGCGCGCGTTTGGGCGATCTGCTCATTGCTCAGCTTGCCGGCCTCGACTTCCGCCAACTGCGCCAGGACTCTTCGGGCGGTGGGGGTTGTGACGCAGTCCGGGCAGTCCCGGATGAAATCCTGCAAAGCCGGGATGGTATTTTGCTTCATGGCCGCGTCAAACTGCAACTGGGCGATGTGTCCCCCCGCGGATTTCTGCTTCTTGCCCTCGGGATAGCGCTTGAGAAAATCCTGATAAGACTCCCGGGTGTTTTGCCGCTCCGCTTCCCGGTACGCGCGGTTTTCGCAGCCGGTCATGCCCGGAAACAAACAAGCGGCTAAAACCGCCAGCCCCGCCTCCACCAGGAATCCAAATTTATTCGGTTTCATCTTTTTCCTCCAACCACGGCCATGGCCGCGGCGGAAATTCCGGAGCGCCGGGCGCCGTGGGCACCCTTTCCACCAGCGGCAGATAACCTGACACCTTGACATCGGACCACGCTCCCGAGGCTTTGGCGTAGGACCCGAAAAGCGCTTCCTGGGTCTGGTTGATCAGCGCGCCGATCACCGGGATCGGCCTGGTCACGGTGGAAAGCACTTCCAGGGGATAGACCGCGACCCACAAGTTGACCGTCTGATTGGCCAGGTCCACCTTTCCCGCAGAATGGGACTCCAGGTTCCAGCTCTTGATGCTCAAGTCGTCAAAATAGACCACGCCGTCTTTGATCACCACCTCGGCCTTGCCTTTTTCGAAATCGAGCCCGTATTTTTTCGACTCGATTTTGAAACCGAGGAACTGCAGAATTCTTATGCCGATATTATATCCGATCAGGCTGCCGTTGTTGACCTGGGCTTTGAAATATCCGTTGAGGCTGCTGTAATCCAGCTTGTTGTCGACATAGGTCCCGCTGAGGTATCCCTGGCCTGTGGCCCTGCCGTCCACGAAGAAGTCATATCCGAAAAGCTCGGCCATCATCCTCCGGAGCGGGAAATTCTCGAAATGTCCTTGGTAATGCCAGGTGGTCCGGTTGGCTCTGCGGAAGTCCACCCAACTGCCGGCGTCCTGGTACCAGCCGTCGCGGTAGTTGAGGGTGAGGTTGCGAAAACCGAGCGAGCGGTCCCTGAACTCCCAATGGGTCTTGACCCCGTCCATCTCTATTTTCTTGTAGGTGACGCGCTGCCCGGCGAAATCGCCCTGGTAAATCGTGCGCATGAGCCTGAGGGTTGAACCCGGCAACAAGTCCGGGTTGGGCGGCTTCACCCTCTTGATGAACAATTCCGCCAGGTCCAGGTCGTTGGCCACGCTCTGGAATTGGAAAGTCGGGTTCCGCCCGGGACCATAGCTGAAGACCATGTCGCTCTGGATTGGCATCTGGCCGATCTGGAACCAGTAGGTGGGTAGTGATATTTCCCCCGGGGCCATGCTTATCTCTCCGGTGAATTTCTCAACCGGCGCGATCGCGGACCCGGGATCAAAATAGACGTCGTCCAGCCTGGCGCTGCCGGAGAGATAGAATTTTTTTTTGGCGTCCCCCGCGGCTCCCGGGTAGCGCAATTCCGCGATGATCCTGCCGTTGCCGGAAAAGTTCATGTAGGCCATGTTGGGGGTGAGAGGCAAGGACCTCCAGCGCAAAAGCTCCTGGAACTGGCTCAAGTCATTTGCCCGCACGTTGAGGCCGGCCTTGAATCCGAAAGAATCCTGATTGCGCGTTGCGTCCAGGTCAAACTGGCTGAAGGCGTTGTCGCCGAAATTGGCTTTGTTGGCGCGGAAACTGATCACATTGAACTTGGGGTCGAAGTTGAGATCACCCTCCAGCTCGAGCGGGACGGGCTTGAGCTTTCCCAGCGGCTGCTGCCAGGGGAACGGCATGGAGAGTTGGACCGGCACCGGCTTGTTGGGGGCGACGTCCCGGGCCGAGAATTTCACCTTCTGGAATACCATGACCTCCTTGAACTTGGAGTCAGGCCCGGGGCGAAAGATCGATACCCCCACGTTGTCCAGGCGCAGCCGCTCCAGGTGGAACCTCTCCCAGAAATTGTCGCCGTTGCGGAACTGCATTCGGAATTCCGCCTGTCCGGAAAGCTGGTAAGGGCCGGTCCTGTTCCATTTTGAGAGCGCGGGCCATTCCAGGAGCAGGTTCAGGTTCTCGGCGTCCATCGCGCTTTCAAAAGCGCCATTGAATTGGAGCCGGTCTTCGCCCCTTGTGAATTCGCATTCGAATTTCCGGATCGGGTTCTGGCCCCAGGATGCGTCATCCGAGGTAACCACTGCCCGGAAGGGTTTCAACGATACTTTGACTTTGCCCTTGCCCCGGAGCTTGCGCCCGGGCCGGCCGTTTCTGGAATAAGGAAAGCTGGTTTCGGTCCAGAAGTCAAAAGTATTCTCTTGCCGGCCCCGGGTCAGGCCGATGTTCACGTCGGAGAACTCCATGTCCGGGATATGCTCGTGGTCCGGCCGGAAGTCCGCGACCTTGAACGCGCCGTTGTTGACCAGGACCCGGCCGGCGCTTAGCAGTTCGTCCGGGTTGAATTTGAACTGGAACACGCTTTTCATTCTGTCCGCGGCGCGTCCGGCCATCCCGGTCTGCCCGGCCTGGTCTCCAGACTGCTCCGGCTGCTCCCGGCGCAAATGCCGCAACCGCTCCCGCTCCTTGGGGCCCCATTCGTAATAAACCTCCGGCCGGTAGAATATGAGGTCCTTGAACCGGAGCCGGCGGTAACGGATCAACTCGCCCAAATAGATCACCGCCTTGACGCTCCGGCAGGAGAGCAGTTGTGGTTTGGAGCGTCCGGGGTCGGTAAGCTCGACCCGCACGTTGTGCATCTCGATCCCGACGCCCGGATACACGATGGGCAAAATCAGGCCGACCTCAAGCTTCACGTTGTAGTTGCTCTCCACGTACCTGATTATTTGCGACCGGTGCCGGTTGGGGTTCAAATACTGGATCCGGAACAGGCCGTAAGCCGCGAGCGCCACCAGCGCCAGAAAAATCGCAAACCCGATTAGGTATCGCTTTGGCGGCATGATCACTTGAGCACGCGCTTGATAATATAGGGAGGCTCTTGCCGGACGTTGAGCTTGAGCAAAAGCTCGCCGATCAAGCCGAGCGATAAGAGCTGGAAGCCCAGGAGCAGAAGCATTACGGAGCCGATGAATAAAGGCCGGGTGCCGATCGGCCTTGTCCCCAGGAACCACAACGCGCTGAGATAGACCAGCCCCGCGGTTCCGACCAACCCCAGTCCGGAGCCGAGCCCCCCGAAAAGGTGCAGGGGCCGGTAAGCGTATTGGGTGATGAAGATGATGGTCAGCAGATCGAAAAACCCGCGCGGGATTCGGCCTAAGCCGTACTTGCTCTTACCGTGCTTGCGGGCGTGGTGCTCAACGCCGATCTCCCCGATCTTGTAGCCGCGGTGGCTGACCAGGACCGGGAGGTAGCGGTGGAGGTCGCCGTAAAGAGTCATCCCGGAGACCGCCTCCCGCTTCATGGCCTTGAGCCCGCAGTTGAAGTCGTGCAGCCGCACCCCGGAAATAAACCTTACCGCGGCGTTGAAGATTTTGGACAGGAATCTCTTTCCCCGCGGGTCATGCCGCTTAAGCTTCCAGCCGGAGACCAGGTCGCAGCCCTCGTCCAGCTTGGAGAGCAGCCGGCCGATTTCCTTGGGGTCGTCCTGGAGGTCGGCGTCGATGATGATGATGATGTCTCCCGCGGCCTCGGCAAAGCCGGCGCTGAGCGCGCAGGACTTGCCGAAATTGCGGGTGAACTCGACCACTTTGACCCGGGGGTCTTTGGCCTGTATCCCGGCCAGGATGCCGCCGGAATTATCAGTGGAGCCGTCGTTGACAAAGATGATCTCAAATTTTTTCCCGAGCCCTTCCAACTCCGAGGTCAGCCGGCGGTAAAGCTCCGCGATGGAGTCCTGCTCGTCCTTGAGGGGCGAAACCACCGAAACCTCCAGACCGTTCTTGGCTGTTTTTTCTCCGCTCATTTCCTTCGATATAGATAGTAGTGCTCGATTTTGGTTTCCAGGTAATAATTTTGACCGATAAAGTCCCGGAATTCAACGAACTCAAGCATCTGCCCGAAAGAATCCCCGGGCTCCACCGTATTGGTGTCTTTCTCGATCACAACGATGTAAGCCGGCGGGCCGGCCCCAAGCTCGTCCAGGAATTCCTTCCGGATCCCGGCCTGGTAGTTCTTGAACCTGTCTCCGCCGGACTGGTAGACCAGCGGCAGGTCGTAACAGAAGCGCGTGGGCGAAGGCCGCCGGCTCAGGAAATTCAAGCCCGGCTCCAGGCCGAAGACCAGCACCTTGTCGTTGCCGCCGGTCTGCTCCCGCAGGTACCGCGCGACCTTGGAGGAAGCCAATGCCGAGATGTCTCCAGCGCCCCACCTGCCGTACCTCTCCAGAAAATCCTCCCGGCTGATCATGCCGAAATCATACAACAGCTCCCGGCCGTATCGGCCGAAGTCCGCACGGAGGTTGGACGCGAACAAGAACGCGGCCAAGATCAAAACCGCGGTTTTGGCCGTCCTCGGCCGGGAAGGCAAAAGCTCGGACAGTTGCTCTCCGAAAAATTCCCCGGCAAAAAGAGAAAGCGGCAGCGCCAGCACCATGAAATGGTAAACGAAAAACTTAAGCTGGACCATCAGGTTGAGGAAAAGTCCGAGCCCGAACCAGAAGACCAGCTTGAAGCCGCGGTCCTTGCTGCGCGCCAAAAGCGCGGCGCCCAGCAACCCGAATCCGGCCAGAAATCCAAAATCAATTGCCCAACGCAAAAGCTTCCACACCGCCAGACCCAACACCTTCCACCCGCCCGTATAGTACTGTCCGCCGTAGTTGGAGCCGAAAATGAAGACTTGACGCGCCATTTCCGGGAGCGAGTGGGCGGATGCCAGCCAGGCCAGAACCGCCCCGCTGAGAAAGATTGCTCCGGCGGTAAAACTCGCAAACCCCAGGCCCCGGTCCTTTAACTTGAATTCCTTGTGCAGAAGCAAAAACAGGGAAGCCAGTCCAGGCGCCAGCGCCACGGTTGGCTTGTAGAGCATTGCCCATGCCGCGCAGACCCCGGCCAGGAACAGCCATTTTTTTCTCAACTCCGACCCGGCCATGCCCATGGCGAAAAAATACAGGCAAAAAACCAGAGCACCCAGGGCAAAGGTCTCCTTCTGAGCGTTCAGCCAGTAATTGTTGTAAACCACGGTCGTGGTCAGCCCGTAAATGCCCGCGGCCCAGAGCGCGCTGCGGGTTCCGAACAGCCGCCTGCCGGCGAGGAAGACTCCTGCGAGCGTAAAAATTCTAAAAACCAGGTCGAAGGCGTTGACGGCTTCCACGCTTAAGCCCAGGGTCTTGAAGGCGAGCGCGTAGGTCAGGAATATGCCGGGGAAGTTGAAGTGGTAAAGTTCTCTATAAACCGCTTTTCCGTTGAGCACCTGCCAACCGAAGTAGGCTGCCACGCCCTGGTCCCTGCCCAGCGGCAGGTGGATGGAGATCAGGCTCAAGCCCGCCACTGCGGCAAAAATGACCGCGAGCCAGGCAAAAGTCTTTGCAGGACTGTATGACGGTCTGATTTCCGCGCTCATAACTCCGCCCGGCGGAGATAGTCCGCAGACTGCTCGGGCGCCACCGGGTTGACGTAGAACCCGCTCCCGTATTCAAAACCCGCAACCTCGGTCAACCTCGGCATCACCTCAAAATGCCAGTGATAGTTCAGGCTTTCCTTCACGTCAAACGGAATGGTGTGCAGCACCAGGTTGAAATGAGGGCGCTCCAGCACCAGGTCCAGCCGCAACATCGATTGCTTTACCGCCTCGGCCAGCGAGACGAGCAAACTGTCCGGACTGTCCTCAAAACAGGTCAGGTGCTGCTTGGGCATCACCCAGAGCTCAAACGGAAAAATCGGCGCCCAGGGACAGATTATTATGAAGTCCCGGTTTTCAAACACCATGCGCTCCGGATTCTCGGTCTCCTGGTGCACGATGTCGCAAAAAATACAACGCTCCTTGTGGTCGTAATAGTCCTTGGCCCCGCGCAACTCCTCCGCGATCTGCTTGGGAAGGATGGGCAGCGCAATCAACTGCGAGTGCGGGTGCTCCATCACCGCGCCCGCGCTCCGGCCGTAGTTCCTGAAGATCAGCGCGTATTTGAGACGGCGGTCCTTCTTCAAGTCCCGGATCCGCTCCCGGTAGGCCAAATAAATCTCGGTCAGGTGCTCGACTCGGAGTTGAGAATAGACCGCGTCGTGATCCGGAGTCTCGATGATGACCTCGCTCGCGCCCAGACCGCTGATCCGGTCGTAATAACCAACCCCCTCCTTCTGCAACTCAACCTCCACCCGCAAGATCGGCGCCCGGTTCGGGATCACCCGCACCCGCCACCCAGGCTGGTCCCGCTTGCCGGCGGCCCCGCGGAACGCGAAAATCTCCGGAGGAGTCATGGCCTCGTTGCCTGGGCAGAACGGACATTTTTCCAGCGGGGTGGGGACCTCCGGCCCCGGCGCCGTGGCCGCAAACCGCTTCCGGCGCTCCGGGGCGATGATCACCCATTTCCCGTCAACCGGGTCTCGACGAAACTCCGCCATATTCACTTTCAATTATAATCACTTTAGACCCCTGAAGAAATCGCCCGGTTCCCGCTTTCGGGGCGCAAACACCCTCGGCGCTTATGACCCCTCCATCAAGAGCATCCCGGCCTCGCGGCACACCGGAACCCCTGAACCCCGACTCGCAAAACAGTTAAGCTACAAGTAAAGCTCTGACCCCAATTCATTCAGGCCTGGAGTTCGCCCAGGACTTTGACCGCGGTTTTTCGGACTTCGGGAGCGGGGTGCTGGAGCAGTTTCATGATTTCGTCCATGGCCTCCGCGGCGTTGATCTTTCCCAGCGAATCCAGCACGGCCATGACCAGGTATTTGTTGTCCCTTTTCAGGAGCGGGATAAGGTGTCCGGCGAGGTTTTTGTGCCGGAAATTGCCGAGCGCCTCCGCGACCATGGTCTGGATGGTGGGGCTTTGGTCATTGAGCCGCATGATGAGCGCGGGCAGGGTTTGCGGGTCTTTGAGCTCGGAAAGGACTCTCACCGCCGCGGCCCGGATGTCTTCCTCGGAATCGGAATCGAGCGCGTGGATCAGCACCGGCAAACAATCCTCATTGCCCAGTTTGCCCAGGGCGTAGATCGCGCGCAGGCGCGTGAGCTTGTCGCCCTCGCGGTAGCGCTGGACAATGGTCGGCAAATTGGTCATGCCGTCCAGGCGCTCCAGGGCGATGGCCGCCATCTGCCGGACTTCCTCGTCCTGGTCCTTGAGCGACTGGACCAGCGCCTGTCTCCGGGCGTCCTGTTCCGTGTTTTCAGGCTTGTGTTTTTCCGCCATTGTGCAATCCGAGCGCCGCCCCTTGGCCTTATTCGAGCTTGACCTTTTTCAGGGCCTCCAACAGTTCCTTTGCCGACTGGAACCGGTCTCGGGGGTCTTTCTGCATGCAGCGCAGGATTATGGAGTTGAGCGACTCATCGATCTCGGCCATTATGGTTTTGGCCTCGGGCGGAGGAGTGTGAACGTGGTGATAGACCGCGTCCCCGCTCTTGAACGGGAGCTGCCCGGTGACCAGTTCAAACAGGGTGACCCCCAGGCTGTAGATGTCGGTCCTTGAGTCCACCTCTTTTCCCAGTGCCTGCTCCGGGCTCATATAGTAAGGGGTCCCGCTCGCGAGCGTCTGGTATCCCTTGACCTCTTCCAGGACCTTGGCCAGGCCGAAGTCCATGAGCTTGGTCGATTTGTCCCTGGTCCACATTACGTTGCTGCTCTTGACGTCCCGGTGCACCACCTTGCGTTCGTGCGCGTAATCCAGCGCCCGGCAGACCTGCCCGGCGATGAGCAGCGCGGCCTTGCCCGGGATCGCGCCATCGCGCTGGATGATGCTTTTGACCGTCTCGCCGTCGATGAACTCCATGGCGATGTAATAGTTGCCCGCCTCCTCGCCCGCGTCGTAAACGGTCACGATGTTGGGGTGGTTGAGCCGCGCCGCGCTTTTGGCCTCGCGGAAAAAATTGCGCAGCGCCGCGGGGTGGTCTTTCAGGTTGGCCGGGAGAACCTTGTAGGCCACCTCCCGGTCCAGGATGGTGTCCCGCGCCCGGTAAACTATGCCCATGCCCCCCCGGCCGATTTCCTCCACGATCTCGTAGCGCATCGGCTTTTCAATGCCCAGCGGGCCCGGCTCGCGAAGGCTTTGAGTGTCTTCGAAGCTGGGCGTGGCCGAACTGCTCCGGCTATCGATCACGGTCTTGGACTGCTTGAGCCGCTCGAGCCGGGCGCGCACGTCCTGGTAGTCGATGTCGACCAATAATATTTTTTCGTAAACCGTCATGGCGTTTTCCAGTTCGCCCAGCCGCTCGCTCAGGCTGGCCATCTGGTAGAAATCGTCCAGGCTCTCCCGGCTGACCTCCTGGTTCTCAAGGGCCAGCCGGAGCGATTCCTTGGCCAGGTTGAGCATCCCCTTCTCCTGGAAAATCTTGCCTAAAAGCGAGCACGCCTTCCGGAAATCGCCGTGCGTGCGCTCAACCTGCTGCAACGCCCGGATCGCCCGGTCCAGGAGGCCCCGCTGGTAGAATGCCGCGCCCGCGCTGTAAAAATCCTTGGCCTGCTCGAACATCTCGCTGACCTTGGAGGTCTCCCCCGCCTTGTCAAAGCACTGGCCGGCCTTGCCAAAGTTGTTCGCCTTTTCATAGTCTGACGCGGCCCGCGAATAGTTCTCCTGCTCCTCCCATAACTGCGCCGCTTCCTCAAACCGCCCCGCGTTCTCAAGCGCCTCCGCGGTCTTCTTGCGGTCGCCTAGCTCGCGGTAAAGCCCCGAAGCCTTTTCCCAGTCCCCGGCTTTTTCCAGCTCCCAAACCGCCTCCTGCTTCTTGCCCTCGGCCATAAAGTATTCGGCCCGAGCACGCGCGGCATCGCCCGCGCTGCCCGTCTTCTCCAGGCATTCCGAGGCCTTGAGCATGAGCCCCGCGGACCGGTAGCGCTCTGCGGCCTCTTTAAGCTTCCCCAACTCCTCAAGCAGCCGGCCGGACTCGCCGAAAAGCTTCGCGCGGTCCAGCAGTTCAATGGTCCGTTCCGTGTCCCCGGCCTTCTGGAAATTTCCCGCGGCCCGCAGGTTAAGGGCCTGAAAAAAGCTCAGGTCGGAAGCCGCGACTTCCTTGCCCAAGCGCGCCTCGGCCTGTTCGATCGCTTTGACCAGCACTTCCCCGGCGTTCTTATAATCGCCCAGCTCCTCGTAGAGCTGGTTGGCCTTGCGGAAAAAACCGGAGCGGAGGTACACTTCCGCGGCGCGTTTCTTGTCGCCCGCGGCTTCAAAGCGTTGCGCGGACTTCTTGAGGTTCCCGAGTAAATAGTAAATCTGCCCGGCGCTGGCCGGGTCCCCGCCGCGCTCAAACAGCTCCGCGGCTTTCTTGTATTCCTCCAGCTCCGCGTAAATCTTGGCCGCGTCCTTGATCCGGCCCAGCTTCAAAAGGCTCGAAGCCGCGCCCAGCTGGTGGCCGCCCTTTAAAAAATATTTCGCGGCGTCCTCCCAGCGCGAAAGCGCGAAGCTCATCTCGCCCGCAAGCCGGAACCGCTCCGATTCCTGCAACTGCTCCAGCGTGCTTTCCACCTTGTTTTCATTCCAGCTCTTGATTGAGTCCCGCCAGTCTTCAAGGTCGGCGACGCCCGCGCTCCCGCCGAAAGACTTGACCAGGAACATGACGAACACCAGCGCGATCAGCCCGAGCGCGGCGAAAGGCAAATACTGCGCAAATACGGCCGGGATCATCCCGCCGCCTCCTCGCTGAGCTTGCCCGCGCGGTTGTGCCTTTCGTATTCGCTGTAAATGCAGCCGCAGTATTGCTGGCGGTAAAGCTTCAGCTCCAAGGACCGCGCAATGCCTTTTTTCCAGCCCGCGCGGAAGTCGCGGTAGAGGAACCGCATGCCCCGCTCCTTGGCCACCGACTCCGCGATTTCCCGCGCCAGCTCGTGCTTTTGCTGCCGGGAATAGAAGATGCTGGAGGTGAAGTAATCATATTTCCCTTTGCGGGCGTAGGCCGCGGTTTCCGCAAGCCGCAGATGATAGCAGAGTTCGCAGCGGAACTCCTCGCGGAAAGCCATCTGTCGCAGCCAGTCCTTGAGCGCAAAGTCTTCCTTCCATAACACCCGCAGGGCCAGGGACTCCGACATTTCCCTGACCGCCTCCCGCCGCTTCAGGTATTCCTGGTACGGCTGGATGTTGGGGTTGTAGAAAAATCCGGTCACCTCCAATCCCTCGGCGCGCAGCGACTCCACCGGGAATATCCCGCACGGCCCGCAGCAGATGTGGACTAAAACTTTTTCCGCCATTGTCTATCCTTGACTGAAGAAAATACAAACCCCCGCTACAACCCATGCCGCGAGGTTGAAAAACGCCATGGTCCGCGCGCCCCTGGCCGCGGGCAGGTCTTTGCGGCCGCCGCTGAACCCGAGCGCGATCGCCGCCAGGCTGAAAAGCATCCCTACCGCCAGGCTGCCCTGGAAAGCCGGACTCAGCAGCCCGGACTTGGCGAGGTATAGGGCCCCGTTCAGGACCCAGAGCAGCGGCCCGGCCAGAAGCGCCAGGAAAAAGATCAGCGGGTTCAGGTCCAGCGCTTTCTTGAAAACGATTGCCGATTGGTCCTCGCCCGAGCAGGCCCGGCACTTGCCCGATTTGTCCAGCAAAGCGCCGCAGGAACCGCAGCGGGATTTCTTCTCCTTGCGCTTGATCTTGGCGTTATTCACGTCCGCGCCGGTCAGCGATGCCTGGTTCATCTCCGTGTCTTCCAGGAGCGCGTTTGAGAGGTTGGCCTGGGTCAGGTCCGCGGAACTCAGGTTGGCCGAGACCAGCGAGGCATTGCTCAGGTTGGCCGACTGGAGACGGGCGTGGTCCAACTCCGCAAAATTCAGGTTCGCCTTTTCCAGCACCGCGTGCGACAGGTCGGCCTTGCTCAGGACCGCGCCGGTCATGTTGGCCTTCTCCAAATCCGCCTGGGAAAGCTTCGCCCCGGAAAGTCGGGCGTATGACAAGTCCGCTTCCTTCAAATTTGCCTGCTGGAAATTGGACTCCTCAAGGTTCGCCCCCTTGTAGTTGGCCCGGGCAAGGTCCTGCTTGGAGAAGTCAGCCTTGGGAAAATCGCATTCCTCAAAATCGGGCGCCGAAAAAGACGCGCCCTTGAAAATGGTGCCCCGCAGCCGCGACTGGCAAAACGCCAGCCCCACCAGGTCCGAGTCGTTGAAGCGGGCGTCGTTGATCAGCGCCCTGGAAAAATCGCAGCCGAAGAAGAGGGTCGAGCGGAAATCGCCGTTTGACAGGTTCGCCCCGTCGAACCTGCACCTCTGCCACTTGCTGTCCTTGGCCTGGACGTCAATCAGGTTGGCGCCGCTCAACTCGGAATCCTTGACCAGCGCCTGTTCCAGGTTGGCTTTGCGCAGACGGGCCCCGGTGAATTTCACCCGGTCGATCTTCGCCCCCGAGAAATCCGCGCCGTCAAGGTTGGCCTCGGTAAAGTTGAGTTCGCCAAACTGCGAATTTTTGAAAGAGGCCTTGTCCAGCTTGACCCGCGAAAGGTTGAGCCCCCGGAGGATGAGGTTTGAGAGGTCGGTTTCTCCCAGGTCCGCGTTTTCCAGCGCCATGCCCGAAAGCTGGGAGGCATTTACCCGCGCCGCCCTGAGGTTCGCTCCTTTCAGGCTGCAACTCTCAAAGGTTGAGCGCGAAAGGTCAATCCTGGCGAGCTTGGCGGAATCGAGCCGGCAATCGATGAACCCGCATTGGTCCAGGTCTGCGGCCTGGAGGTCGGACTCTTCCATGGTGCATTTAAGGAACACCGATCCGATGATGCGGTCGGCCTTGAGACTTGCCTGGGCGAAATTGCATTCCTCGAACCTCGACCCGCTGAGCAGCGAATCGGTGATGGCCGCCCGGGAGAAATTGCACCGGAAGAAGTTCAGTCCTTTCCACTCTACTCCCCGGGCCTTAAGCCCGGAAAAATCCTGGCCTTCAATCTTCTCGCCCTTGGCCGCGAGTTGATCGATCGATGTCAGCCGGTCATCCATCTAAAACAATTGTTCTTGCCCTACCGGGACCTTGAGTCCAAGATGCTCGAACGCCTTCCTGGTTATCTTCCGCCCTCTCGGCGTCCTAGTCAAGAAGCCGGCCTTTAAAAGGTAAGGCTCAACCACGTCAACCAGCGTGTCAACTTCTTCATTGAGCGTGGCCGCGATCGCCTCAATCCCGACCGGGCCGCCGTCATAATATTCAATAATAGTCCGCAGGAATTTGCGGTCAAGCTCGTCCATCCCCGCCTGATCAATGCCCTGCATCGAAAGCGCCTCCAGCGCCACCTTCTCCGTGACTTTGCCGTCCGCGCGCACCTGCGCGTAATCACGCACCCGGCGCAGGAGACGGTTCGCAATCCGGGGAGTCCCGCGCGAGCGCACCGCGGCCGCCTCCACCGCCTCGGCGTCTATCGAGAGCAAAAGCAGGCGCGCCGAGCGGCGGATGATCTCCGCCAGTTCCTCCGGAGGGTAGAAGTCAAAGTGGTGGAAAATTCCGAACCGTTCGCGCAAGGCCGCGGTCAAAAGTCCGCTCCGGGTGGTGGCGCCGATCAGGGTGAAGGGCTTGAGCGGGACCTCGACCGCCTTGGCGTACATCCCCTTGTCCAAGACCAGCGACACCTTGAAATCCTCCATCGCAGGATAAAGATACTCCTCTATCGCCGAGTTTAACCGGTGGATTTCGTCAATAAACAGCACGTCGCCCTGGTCCAGATTGGTCAGGATTCCGAGCAAATCCGCGGGACGGCTCAACGCCGGCCCCGAACTCACTGAAAGCCGCGTGCCCATCTCGTTCGCGATGATGTGCGCCAGAGTGGTCTTGCCCAGGCCCGGAGGCCCGAACAAAAGCGTGTGCTCAAACGGCTCGTGGCGTCCCCGGGCGGCCTCCAGGCTCACCCTCAGCTTTTCGACCACCTCCCGCTGCCCGACATACTCATCCAGCCGCGACGGACGCAGGCTCAAATTGATTTTTTCCTCTTCCGGGGTCAGGCTCTGGCCGCTGATCAGACGCTCGATGCTCACCGCTTAACCTCCGCCGAGCGCCGCCCGCGTTCCCGCAGGACCGCGGCCACCAGTTCGTCCCGCGAAGTGATCCCCTTGGACCGCGCCTTCCTAACCCATTCCTCAGCCTCGAACCTCCGCAGTCCCAGGCTCTCCAAAATGGTCGCCGCGGTAACCTCGTCCTCCCCCAAAGCCATCGGACGCATCGCCTCCGGAGAAATGAACCCGTCCAATTTGCCGCGCAGCTCCGCAATGATCCGCTCCGCGCTTTTCTTCCCGATCCCGGGCAGTTCCGCCAGCATCTCCGGCCGGCCTGACTCGATCATCTGCGCCAGCTTGGCCGGCGCCACGCTCAAGGCCTTGAGTGAAGTCTTCATCCCCATCCCCGGAACCTTGAGCAACAGCTCGAAAAACCTCCGCTCATCCTCCGAGCCGAAACCCGCCAGCCGAGGCGACTGCTGGCTCCCGGAAGCGCCCTCCAGATAATCGATGGTAAAAAATTCAACCTGCTTGTCCATCTGCCCCGCAAGCTCGGCTTCGAGGTAACCCGGGATCATAACCTCGTAATAAATCAGCCCGCACTTGAGCTCCGCCTTGCCTTCGGAAAGCGAGACCAGCCGGCCGCGCACGCGGGAAATCAAAGCGAGACTCCTTTCCAAATGGAGCGCATGTGGTTTAAATGACAGAGCGCCACCGCCAGGGCGTCCGCCACGTCCGCGGGCTCCGGCAGCTTGGCCAGACATAAACGGCTCTGGATCGCCCGCTGGACCTGGAGTTTGTGGGCCGAGCCGCTCCCGGTCAGAGCCTGCTTGATCTTGCGCGCCGGGTAGCTCGCAACCGGCACCTTGTTCTCGGCCGCCGCCAGAAAGATCAGCCCCCGGGCGTGTCCCATCAAAATTGCGGTGCGCGGGTGCTTGTAATTGGAATAGAGCTCTTCGATCGCAACCTGGTCCGCGCAGCTCTCTTCGATCACCTGCTTCACTCCCTGGTAAATGTCGCGCAGCCTTTCCGCCAGTTCCTGGTCCGCGGGCACCCGGATCACTCCCGCCTGCAGCACTTTGTAATTTGAGCCGTCCAGTTCGATCACTCCAAAGCCGGTTATTCGCAGCCCGGGATCGAAACCAACAACCCTCATGGTCAACTCGCCGCGCTGATCCGCTGCAACTCCTCTTCCGAAATGTCAAAGTTGGAATAAACGTTCTGCACGTCGTCATGCTCTTCCAACGCCTCGACCAGACGCACCATCTGCTCGGCTTCCTTGCCGCTCAGCTTAACCGTGGTCTGGGGGATCATTGAAACCTGGGCCATGGTGTACTTGATCCCCTTCTTGTCAAACGCTTCCTTAACCGCGTCAAAACTCTCCGGCGCGGTCACAACCTCCCAGACCGATTCCGAATCTTTAACGTCGTCCGCGCCCGCCTCAAGCGCAACGTCCATTACCTGGTCCTCGCTCGCCGCGCTCTTCTCGATCACGATCAGTCCCCGCCGGGAGAACATCCAGGAGACGCACCCGGACTCGCCCATGTTGCCGCCCCCGCGGGAAAATATTTTCCTGATTTCCGAAGAAGTCCTATTTTTGCTGTCGGTAAGTATCTCGACCAAAATCGCCACTCCGCCCGGGCCGTAGCCCTCATAAACCGCCTCTTCATAGGAAACGCCTTCAAGCTCGCCCGTGCCTTTTTTGATCGCGTTGGTTACGTTGTCCTTGGGCATGTTCGCCGCGCGAGCCGCGGCCAGAGCGGTGCGAAGACGAGGATTGGAATCAGGGTCGCCCCCGCCGATCCTCGCCCCAACGATTATTTCGCGGATAATTTTGGTAAAGAGACGCCCGCGTTTCGCGTCCTCCTTACCCTTCTTGTGCTTAATCGACGCCCACTTGGAATGGCCTGACATGGTCTCCCCCTTGCTTACCGATTTTTTTAGATTTTAGCGATTGTTATATTACCATAGCCTCTTGAGCTTTGCAAAATTTTCAACCCGATTTTTCCCATTGTGCTCAGACCCCTGGCTCATAACATAAAAAGCGGAAAAGGGTTTGAGCAACAGGCCCAATAAAGCCTGACCCCGGGCTAGTAATAGAATCCCCGGGAAGTCGGCAGCGCGTCGGTGGTCACGTTGAGCTTGAGTTTGCGCAGGCCGTTTTCGTCGCCCTTGCCGATCACGTGGGTGCAGTGGAATTCGCAGCCGCTGATCTGCGGGAGCTTGTTCAGGCAGACCTCGCTGGCCGGGCTGTTGGCCGCGCTGATTGAGAGCGCGATCAGCATTTCCTCCACGTTCAGACTTTCCGACTTGGAGCCGAGCACTTCCTTCTTCAAGGTGGCAATGTTCCGGATCAACTGGGCGGGGAGCAGGTGTATCTCCTTGGGGATGCCGGCCAGTTTTTTGACCGCGTTAAGTATGGCCGCGGTCTCGGCGTGGAGCAGGGGCGTATTCATTCCGGTCACGATGTTTCCGTCCGGGAGCTCAATGGCCGCTCCGCAAAAGACTCCGCGGTTGCCCTTGCCCAGTTCCTTGGCTTTGGCCCCGGCCTCGCGCGCCACGGGCACCACCGGCCGGTCGGTCAGTTTCGCGCCAACCTGCCGCAAGAGCTTTTCCAGGATCTCCACGGTCTCCTTCTTCTCGATCCCCTGCTTGCACTCCAGCGAATAGCGGAAATGCCGGCGGATGATCTCCTGCCTCGCCGCGCGGCAAACCGCCTCGTCGTCAACAATGCCTTCCCTGGCCTTGTTCACTCCCATGTCCGTGGGCGAGCGGTAGTTCATCATGGGCGAGGACGGATCGCTCACGCACGAGATGATTTCTTTCATGATGCTGAAGTTTTCGATGTCGCGGTTGTAGTTGATGGCGGTTGCCCCGTAGGCGGCGAGGTGGAAGGGGTCGACCATGTTGCAGTCTTTAAGGTCCGCGGTCGCGGCCTCGTAGGCGACGTTGACCGGGTGGTTGAGCGGCAGGTTCCAGATCGGGAAAGTCTCGAATTTGGCGAAGCCGGCGCTCTGGCCGCGGAGGTGGTGATGATAGACCTGGGAGAGGCAGGTTGACATCTTGCCCGAGCCCGGACCCGCGCCGGTCACGATCACCAGCGGCTTCTGGGTCTCCACGAACGGGTTCCGGCCGTAGCCCTGCTCGCTCACGATCTTTTCAACGTCCGCGGGATATCCTTCGATTTCGGGCTGGGTGTAAACCCGGATGCCGCGCGAGCGTAGAAAATTGATGAAACGCTCCGCGCTTTTTTCCCCGTGGTAGCGGTTGACGATCACGCTGGAGACCGAAAAGCCGAAGTCCTCAAGGTCGTCAAAGGTCTTGAGCGTGGCGGTGTCGTAGGTCAGGCCGAAATCGCCTCGCATCCGGCCCTTCTCGATGTCGCCCGCGCAGATGCAGTAAATGATCTCCAGGATGTCTTTCATCCGCTGCAGGAGCTTGATTTTGAGGTTGGGGTCGTAACCCGGGAGCACCCGGGCCGCGTGCAGGTCCTGGCAGAGCTTGCCTCCAAATTCGAGGTAGAGCTTGCCCTTGAAGGATTCGATTCTCTTGAGGATTGCGTCGGTCTGGGCGTTGAGGTAGCGGTCATTATCAAATCCGATCATAAGCTCCCTATCTCCTTTTTTATGACCTGAACTTAAACGGCTGCGGGAAATGATAGCACAGTCGCGGGGGCTTGCAATCATGGGGTCAGACCTGAATGGCACTAAGTTAAGTTCAATAATAGCTTTGGCCCAGCGGTTTTATAATAGCCCCGAGCTTATGGTCACCAACTGATTAAATGGGCAATCCCGGTCTTGCGTTTCCTAGCCCGGCCATTTATGGCCGGGAACGGCGACCGGCTAAAACCCTTGCTGCGGCCCACGCCGCGGCGCGGGCCGCAGCGGGAGGGGGCGCGGCCCGGTCCCCCGGCGCTGAAGCGCCGGGCTATCGAAACCCAAACTCCCGATCAAATTATTTGGTTGATGACCATAAGCGCTTGGCTATCAGGCTCAACCTTAAATTAGCGCCATTCGGGTCAGACCCCAACTTCGGCGTTCGAGCTTCGTGGTTGGGCTCTGACCCCACCTGCGGCTCAGCTGCGGAGCGCGGCCAGGGCTTTGGCCGCGGCGTCCACCGAGATGACGCACGCGATTTGGTCTCCGCACATGTTCTGGACGTCCTGGAGCCAGTCCTTGAACCCGAGCAGGATGGCGATTGCAGGTTTGTTGGGGGCTTTTTTCCGGAATTCCTTCCAGTCGCCGAGATAGTTCATGGCGTTGAACCCGAGTTCCCGCCACAGACTCACCGCGGCGAACGGGACCACCGGTATGAACATCAAAGCGTCCGCGTCGGGGTCCGCGAACGCGGTCTCCACCGCCTGCTTGAAAATCCCGCTCGGGCCGACGTCCAGCGGGTTCTTGACGTTGAGATAGGAGGGCGCGATTTCCCGGATGGCTTTCAGGGTTAGTTCTGACCACTGCGCCAGCTCCAGGCCGTTTTTGTGGAGCGCGTCCGAGGCCAGCGCCCCGAGCGAGCCGGAGCTGGTGACGATGCCGACTTTATTCCCGGTCATTTTGGGCTGGGTGGAGAGCACTTTGGCGAGGTCAATCATTTCTTCGAGCGAGCCCGCGCGCACCGCTTTGGCCTGGCGGAAAGCGCCCTCGTAAATTTTGTCCTCGCCCGACATGCTCCCGGTGTGAGAAAGAGTGGCCTGTCTGCCCAGCGGACTCCGGCCGCTCTTGAGGATCACCACGGGCTTTTGGGCGCAGGCCTTCTTGAGCGCGGCCAGGAACCGCCGGCCGTCTTTCACGCCTTCCTGGTAGATCAGGATCACGCGGGTATTGTCGTCCCGGGAAAAATATTCGAGGAAATCCGCCTCGTCCAGGTCGATCTTGTTCCCGAGCGTGGCGACCTTGCTGACCTTGAGCCCGGCTTCAGGCAGGTGGTCGAGCAGGATGTTGCCGAACACCCCGCTCTGGGCGATGATCGCGGCGTGGCCGGGGACCATCCCGTGGTCCATGACCTCGATGGTGGAAAACTTGTTGGCGGTGTTGACCACTCCCACGCAGTTCGGGCCGAGCATCCGGATGCCGTAGGTTTGGGCGGCCTGGTAAACCTCGTCCTGCATCCGGCGGCCCTCATCCCCGGTCTCGGCAAAGCCCGCGCTCTCGATCACCACCGCCCGCACGCCTTTCTTGCCGAGTTCGATGATGGTCTGCTTTACGGCTCTGGCGGGGACGATGACGATGGCGAGGTCGATCTTGTCCGGTATCTCGGCGATGGAGGAATAGACTTTGCGGCCTTCAATCTCGCCGCCTTTGGGGTTGACCATGAAGGTCTTGTCCAGCCACCCGCGTTTTTTGAGAAATTTGGGAATGCCGTAGCCAAACCCCGGGGTGCGCGTGGCCCCGATCAGCGCAATCGACTCCGGCTCGAAAAACATTTTCATCAACTGCTTGGGCATTTGCCTATTCTATTGCAACTGCCTAATGGATCAAACTGGCCTTTTTTTGCGGGAAGACTTCACTGTTGACAGTTCGGGCTAAAATGTGTATTTTAAGATCAAGAAATGACACAATTTCCAAAGTTCCCCAATCCTCCTATTCTTGAGGCATTTATTGATTTGCGTTGCAGCCTTCCTCCCGATGTGGATGTTGAAAAACTCGGCACTTTTCACGAAGAGATAAAGGAAAACTTTCCAGAAAGGAAGGAACGCATAAAGTTCTCTGCCGGTTTTAAGATGAAAGGACCGGGGCTCCCGGAAGCGTTGCCGGCAACCAGCGGAGTGGATGGCTTTCAATTCCTGAACAAGGCCGAAGCCAAGGCGGTGCAAGTCAGACTGGATGGATTTTCCTTCCATAAGCTAAAACCATACGTAAACTGGGAATCGATGAGAGATGAGGCCGAAATTCTATGGCGAAAATATGTGATCCTCGCCAAACCCCGGAACGTAAACAGGATCGGGTTACGATACATTAACCAGTTAGAACTGCCGATGCCCGTCAAAGATTTCAAAGATTACATTCTTACCGTTCTTGAAATAGCTCCCAAACTTCCCCAGGGCATTTCCGAAATGTTTATGAAAATCGTAACGCATGACCCCGACTCAGGAGCGCAGGCAATTATCACAGAAGCGCTCCAGCCTGTCGATATCAAGAAAAACATTGTGCCTATAATCTTCGATATAGATTCTTTTTATATGAGAATCGAGGCTCCAACTGAGAGGACAATCTGGGATCTTCTTGAAAAATTGAGAGATTTCAAAAATAGAATTTTCTTTTTTAGCACAACGGAAAAAGCAAAGGAGCTTTTCAAATGAGATTTGAGCAAGACCAGCAAAATTTTATTTGGCAGCAAGGGCAGCCGGTTATTAATTATTTTGATCAGCAAAAATTTGAGCAGATGCTTGAACAAATTTTGTTGCCACTCCATAGACAATCGACGAACCTTTTTCTCGAATTTGATCGTTGCGCGCGCAGGTGGAAGAAAGAAACCGCATTCAAATCATCGATTTCCGACATCGCCATGAACCCTTCATACCAGCGAATTATCGGTATGGGAAAGGATGCACTGCCTTTCATTTTTAATGAATTGGAGAGAGAACCGGATGAATGGTTTTGGGCACTAATGGCGATAACCGACGAAAATCCCGTCAAGCCTGAGGAGCGAGGATACATTGATAAAATGGCAAAAGCTTGGTTACGGTGGGCCAAAGAAAAGGGGTTTGGATGATCGAGAGCGAGTTGGGGAAAATTTTTCCGAATTTAGGAGCGAATGATTACGAGGTAAAAAGCCCTCAAGCTAAAGAGTATAATTGCATTGCGTGGGCGGCAGGCGTATCGAATCGAAAATGGTGGCCCAAGCTTCATTATTGGCCTGTGGTTGAAGAAACCGAAGAAAGTGTGGAAGCTTTTGTTAGAGTTTTTGCCAAGCTTGGATATGAGCCATGTTCATCTAGTAATTTTGAAGAAGGGTTCGAGAAAGTAGCAATCTACGCAGATGAAAATAACAGAACTAAGCATATGGCTCGGCAACTTGCTTCCGGATCGTGGACCAGCAAATTGGGGTCCGAGGTCGATATTGAGCACACTTTAGACGGTCTGACAGGCAGGGAATATGGGCATGTGGCGCGGATTCTCAAACGCCCCAAAAATGTTGCTAGAAAAATGATCTAAGCAGGATCGTTTCCCCCAGAGAAACGGCAACCAATATTAGCCCCGGGGTGCGGGTGGCCCCGATCAGGGCCAGAGAACTCGGCTCAAAGAATTTTTTAAGAACATCCTTGCTCATCTCGTGGACAAGCCCTATTCTACATCAGCATTCTTATTTAAGAAACGAGGCCTTCGGTTTGGGGCCGAGGATAAATGCCGTCGCGCTCATTTCCCATTCTTCCGCCTGGTCCTGAACTGCCGAGCGGTTTGCTTGAGCGCGGCCCTTTGTCTGAGTTTCATAAGCTCGGGCGGAGACTCCTGGACTTTTTCGAGCGTATTGAAAAACCGGTCAAGCACATCGCCTTTGACCGTGGGAACAAGGAAGAGATGAGTGTGCGGTATTCGTCTTCCCCGGGCATAGATGCAGATGAAGTCACATTTAAATTGCTTCAAGATTTTTCGGGCCACGATTCTGGCGGCCTGGAAAAGGCTTTCGGTTTCTTTCTCGGTCAGGTCATGCCACCAGGGAACATGTCTCTTGGGTATGACCAGGCAATGCCCTTGGGCAAAGGGATTTATGTCCAAAATGCCCAGAGAAAGCTCGTCCTCGTAAACCTTGCAGGAATCCGCCTTGCCAGCCACGATATCGCAAAAAACACAACTTTTGGCCTTGGCCATAACTCCTCCTTCGGCGGGCGATCAGCGCGTCAGATCAGATTATCACTCTCCTGGTCAGTTCCCGGATCAGCTGGTCGGGGTCGTCGACCAGGGTTATGATCTCCAGGTCCTCGAGCGAGATTTTGTCCGCGGCCACCAGGGTTGCCTTGAACCAATCGAGCAGGGGCTTCCAGAAGCTGGAGTCGAACAGGAACACCGGGAAGGGCTTGATTTTTTTGGTCTGGATCAGGGTCATGGCCTCGGAGAGTTCGTCGAGGGTGCCGTATCCTCCGGGCATGATGATGTAGGCTTGGGCGTATTTGACGAACATGACCTTGCGCACGAAGAAGTAGCGGAAGCTCAACCGCTTGTTGGCGTAGGGGTTGGGTTTTTGCTCAAAGGGCAGTTCGATGTTCATTCCGACCGAGATTCCTCCGGCCTCGGCCGCGCCCTTGTTGGCCGCCTCCATCACGCCCCCGCCGCCGCCGGTGATCACGGCGTATCCGGCTTCCGCGCATTTGCGGGCGATCAGTTCGGTCTGTTTATACACCGGGTCCTCGGGCGTTACTCTGGCGCTCCCGAAAATACTGACTGCGGGATACACCTTGTGCAGTTCCTCAATCCCTTCCACAAATTCCGAGATGATCCGGAACAGCCTCCAGCTCTCGCCGAGTTCCCAGGTATCGATTAGATACTGCTTTTCCGTCATGGTTCCTCCGTATGCTACTTTTCCGTCCAGCGGCTCAGGCCCAGGTTGAGCTGGGCGCCGGCCAGGGCGAGGTCCGATTTTTCGAAGAAGGACCCGATCGTTCCGACCCTGCCGTTGACGCTCAGCCCCAGGTCCAGGCCGTATTTTTTGGTCAACATGATCTCGACCCCGGCGCCGGTCTTGAGCCCAACTATGTTTATGGAAGTCCAGTCGATGTCCACCTCATCCTCATCTCCCTTGGCGCGGAGCTGGCCTTCGCCCAGGCCGCCGGCCAGGTCAAAATACGGCCGCAGGGTCTTGTTGTCGTTGGCGTAGAGCCGGCCGCTGATCCAGATCATCAGCCAGTAGGCGTTGTAGTCGGCAACGCCCTTGCCGGGAAAGTCGTATTTATCCCCGCCCGCCCAGGCGCCTTCAAGAGACACGCCGTAATAGTTGGGCCAGACCTCGGCGTGCTCCGAGCGCTTGGAGCGAGTCAGGTAGTTGAAGTTCACGCTCTCGACCTGGCCGAAGTGGGTCAAAAATTGCTCGTAGCCCAGCACGGCTCCGCCAAAGTCCTTATTGCCGTAAAACAGGTCAAAGCTCGGCTCTTCCTGGGCGAACAGGTTAAAGGAAAATCCCGAAGCCATTAGCAATACCGCCAACCAAACAACTTTTCTCATCTTGTTCCTCTCTTTTCGTATTTTAAAGCAAAAACGGCTTGGAAAGAAATCAATGCCTTCCGGTCCCGATTCACGGGATCGGATGAAGGCATTTGCGCGGAGAGACCTCGGGGCCTGTCTTTTTCAACGGTGTCTGACTTTGCCGAAAAGCCTCCAGCCCCAGAGTGAAAGATTGCCACAATTAATGATATAACGGTCAAGGATTTACAGGCCTTTCGAAGAATGGTGCTTATGTTTACAAATAATATGAGACATGTCAACTCCGGACGATGGAACTGTTTCTATAGGTTTAGTGTCATAAAGCCAAGGGGTTGGCGATCAGGCTGAAATTGGATTCGAAATAGGGGACGGGGCAGGCAATGCGAAAATCAGCCGTCATATTTGCAGTAACATTGCTGGTAATGGTTTGTTCAAGCGGCTTGGGCCAAGAGACTTCATCTCCCTTGCTGGACGACCTCATCACCGAGGCTTTATCTCATAACCCGTCATTGCAGGCTGCGCGTCAGAATTTTGCGGCTGCGGGTTACCGGGTGAAGCAATCGAAGAGCATCATGCCCCCTCGGGCGGGCATTGAATTTTACATGACCCCGGCCAAGAACTTTCCCGACCCGGTCAAGGGTTCGAGGGAAAACGATTACTTCATTGAGCAGGAGCTTCCCTTTTGGGGCAGGATTTCTTCGGCCAGGGACTCCGCGCAAAACTTCGCGGGCATGACCGAGGCGCAATACCATCTGCTCGAGCGCGAGGTGATTATGCAGGTGAAGATGGCCTGGTATGATCTCTACTTCATCGGGCGCAAGATCGGGATCAACGAGGAAAACGAGAAGCTTTTGCAAAATTTTGTTGAAATTGCCCGCAGGCAATATGAACTGGGCATGGTCAACCAGGCGGATTATTTGCGGGGCCAGACCGAGTTGCTCTCGCTCCGGAAAGAGGCGCTGGCGCTTGAGCAGGAGCGGGTGGCCGCGGAGTCGAAACTGAACGCCTTGCTGGGCAGGACCAAGGGCGGCTTCGCGCCGGCCGGGAGCATCTATTCGGAAGCGCCCGAATTCACCTCCGCTGAGTTGCTTCCGCTTGTCAATGACAACAGCCCCGAGCTCAAGATGGCGCGGTACAACGTCGCCATGAACAAGGCCGAGCTGGGCATGGCCCGGGCCGATTACGCCCCGGATTTGATGCTCAAGGGCATGTATAAGGACATGGTGGACATGCCGGAGGATTTCTGGTCGCTCATGCTCGGCGTGACCGTGCCGGTGGCGCCCTGGTCCTTGAACCAGTTCTCGGGCAAGGTGAAGGAGTCCGAATACAACCTCAAACGGTCCGAGTCGGAATACTTGAGCGCGCAAAACCGTCTGGCCGCGGAGCTGTCATCCGACCTTGCCCGGATGAAGAGCGGCAAGGCGACCGCGGCGCTTTATAAAAACGACCTGGTCCCGCTCGCGGACCAGACGCTCCGCTCAACCATTTCCGCCTACCAGAACGGCAAGACCGAATTCCTCATGGTGATTGACGCCTTTCGCATGCTCCAGCAATCGCGCGCCGATTATGAAATGGCGGTCATGCAATACCTGTCCGCGCAGGCGGAGCTGGAAAAGATCACCGGCCTGAGCCTGGAGCAAATCAAGGGAGAACTGAAATGAATATGGGGCAGGGCAGGGCGGCGGGGGGAAAAATTTATATCGGCGGGCTGTTGGTCTTGGCCGTGCTCGGGTTATGGGCCGGGTGCAGTCAGCGCGGGGCTGAGCAAAAGGAGCCGGTGGCGCCGGAGCGCAAAATTCTCTATTACCGCAATCCCATGAACCCCGCAATTACTTCGCCGGCGCCGAAGAAGGACGAGATGGGCATGGATTACATCCCGGTGTATGCGGAGACGGAGCCTTCAATTAAGCCCAGCCCGAACGCGGTTTACATCAGTCCCCAATTCGTCCAGAACATGGGCGTGGTCAGCGAGGAGGTTGAGAAGCGGCCGCTGTCCCGGACGGTGCGGGCCTCGGGCGAAGTCGTTTTTGACGAGCGCAGAATTTTCACGGTCACCACCAAAGTCATGGGTTGGGTGGACAAGCTCTACGTCAATTATACCGGCGCGCTCGTGAGAAAAGGCCAGCCGCTGTTTGAACTGTATTCCCCGGACCTGGTCAGCGCGGAGAGCGAATACCTGCAATCGCTCAAATATTTGCAGGAGATGGAAACGAGCGGCTCTCCGGAGTCAATCAGGATCGGCCGGGAAATGGCGGCGAGCGCCCGGCGTCGTCTGCTCAACTGGGACATCCCGGAGAGCCAGATCGCGGCGCTGGAAAAAAGCGGGGAGGCCAAAAAGAACCTGACCTTCTATTCGCCCGACACCGGGTTCGTGATCGAGAAGGACATTCTGCAGGGCCAGCAGGTCATGCCCGGAATGCCGCTTTACAAGATCGCCAACCTCGCCGAGGTGTGGGTGATGGCCGCGATTTACCAGCACGAGTTCCCTTGGGTCAAGCTCGGCGCGGACGCGCAGGTTGAACTCTCCTACCTGCCGGGCCAAAGCTTCGCCGGGAAGGTGGCCTGGATTTCACCGACGGTGAGCCGGGAAACCAAGACCGCGCAGGTCCGGGTGCAGGTCAAAAACACTCCCGGGTTCGAACTCAGGCCCGGCATGTTCGCAACCGTGATCATCAAGTCAACTCTTCCCGAGCCCGTGACCGCGGTCCCGGACCAGGCCGTCATCCGTTCCGGCCAACGCAACGTTGCCATCATCGACCTCGGCCGCGGATACTTTGAGCCGAGGGAGGTCACGCTTGGCGTTTCCGGCGAAGGCTACGTGCAGGTGCTGAGCGGGCTTTCCGAGGGGGAGCGCATCGTGGTCTCTTCCCAGTTCCTGATCGATTCCGAGTCAAATCTCCGAACCGCGCTCCAGCAGATGGGGCATCAACACGGCGCGCCTGCACCGCCCGCACATGAAATGCCGGGCATGACGGAGCATGGGGTCAGGCCTTAACTTCGCAGTCCGAGTTTCGTTGTTAAGGCCTGACCCCGCTGGAAGTTGAAAGGCGAAAGGCTCAAATGCTGCCCAAAATCATAGAGTGGTCAATAAGAAACAAATACATGGTGATCCTCGCCACTTTGTTCCTGATCGGCGCGGGGATTTACGCGCTGGCCACCACTCCGGTTGACGCCATCCCGGACTTAAGCGACGTCCAGGTCATCATTTACACCGAGTATCCCGGCCAGTCGCCGCGCATAGTTGAAGACCAGGTGACCTATCCCCTGACCACCTCGCTGGTCTCCGTGCCCTCGTCCAAAGCGGTGCGCGGCTATTCCTTCTTCGGGTATTCGCTGGTTTACGTCATTTTCGAGGACGGCACTGACATTTACTGGGCGCGGAGCCGGGTGTTGGAATATTTGAACTACGCGCAGAAGCGGATGCCGGCGGGGTTGACGCCCTCGCTGGGCCCGGACGCCTCCGGCCTGGGCTGGGTCTATGAATACGCGCTCACTTCGGACAAGCGCTCGCTCCAGGAGTTGCGCTCGCTCCAGGACTGGTTTTTGAAATATCAGTTGAGCTCGGTTCCGGGCGTGGCCGAGGTCGCGAGCATCGGCGGCTTTGTCAAGGAATACCAGGTGAACGTTGACCCGGCCCGGCTCAAGTCCTACAACATTCCGCTCGACATGGTGGAGATGGCGGTCAAAAAGAGCAACAACGACGCGGGCGGCGAAGTCATTGAACTGGCGGAGACGGAATACATGGTGCGCGGGCTGGGATACCTCAAGTCCATCGAGGACCTCCAGCAGGTCCCGGTGATGGTGGACGAGCGGACCGGGGTGCCGGTGCTCTTGCGCGACGTCGCGGAGATAAGCACGGGCCCGCTCATGCGGCGCGGGCTTTCGGAGCTTGACGGCGAGGGCGAGGTCGCGGGCGGGATCGTGGTCATGCGCTACAACCAGAACGCGCTCAAGGTGATTGAGGGCGTGAAGGCGAAGCTCGCGGAGCTCAAGCCCCAGCTCCCGCCGGACGTGAAGATCATTCCGGTCTATGACCGCTCCGGGCTGATCATGCGCGCCATCGCCACCCTCCGCGAAAAGCTGATCGAAGAAATCCTGATCGTGGCCGCGGTGTGCATTATTTTCCTGCTCCATTTCCGGAGCTCCATGGTCGCGGTGTTCACCCTGCCCACCGCCATATTGATCGCTTTCATCATCATGAGGTTCATCCCGGTGAACGCCAACATCATGTCGCTGGGAGGCATCGCCATCGCCATCGGCGCCATGGTGGACGCCGCGATCATCATGATCGAGAACGCGCACAAGCACATGGAGGCTGAGAAGCAAAAGCCCGAAGCCGAGCGCCGTGAGCATTGGGCGATAGTGGCCGAGGCGAGCAAGCAGGTCGGCCCGGCGCTGTTTTACTCGCTGCTGGTGATTACGGTCTCGTTTTTGCCGGTGTTTGCGCTCACCGGCCAGGCCGGCCGGCTGTTCAAGCCGCTGGCCTACACCAAGACCCTGTCCATGGCCGCGGCCGCGGCGCTGTCGATTACCATCATCCCGGTGCTGATGGGTTATTTTGTGCGCGGCAAGATTTTTTCGGAAGCTGCCAACCCGCTCAACCGCTTGATGATCCGGGCTTACCACCCGGCGATGCGGCTGGTGCTCAAGTTCAATTGGCTGGTGATCCTGGTTGCGGCGGCAATCGTGCTCATCACCATCATCCCCTATCGCCGGCTGGGCTCCGAGTTCATGCCCCCGCTCTGGGAAGGAGACCTTCTATATATGCCCACCACTTTGCCGGGAATTTCCATCACCAAGGCCCGGGAACTCTTGCAACAGACCGACAAAATCATCAAAAGCTTTCCCGAGGTGAAGACCGTGTTCGGAAAAGTCGGCCGGGCCGAGACCGCGACCGACCCCGCGGGACTGGACATGATGGAGACCATGATCGCGCTCAAGCCGCAAAGCCAGTGGCGCCAAGGCATGACGGTTGAGAAACTGAAAGAGCAACTGGACGAGGCCACCCGGTTCCCCGGCCTGAGCAACGTCTGGACCATGCCGATCAAGGCGCGGGTGGACATGCTCTCCACCGGGATCAAAACCCCGGTCGGGATCAAGGTCTCGGGAGCGGACATCGCCACGCTTGACCGGATCGGACGCGAGCTTGAGCCGGTTATCCGGTCCGTGCCCGGGACGGCCTCGGTCTTTGCCGAGCGGCAGCTGGGCGGGAACTACCTTGACATCAAGATCAACCGGGCCGAGGCCGGCCGCTACGGCCTTAACGTGGATGACATAGAAAAGGTGATCGTGCTCGCCCTGGGCGGGATGCCGCTGACCACCACGGTGGAGGGCCTGGAGCGCTACCCGGTGGCGCTCCGCTACAGCCGGGAGCTTAGGCAGGATATCGATGAGATCAAGGCGGCGCTGGTGCCCGCTCCGGGCGGGGCGCAAATACCGCTCGGGCAGGTCGCCGAGGTCAGCATCAGCAAGGGGCCGATGGTTGTCCGGAGCGAGGCCACCCGGCCAACGCTCTGGGTGTACATTGACATCAAGGGCACGGACGTGGGGGGTTACGTGGCCGCGGCGCAAAAAGCGGTCAAGGAAAAAATCGCGCCCCCGGCCGGATATACGCTCTACTGGAGCGGAGAGTTCGAATACATGCAGCAGGCATACCAAAGGCTCGCGCTCATCATTCCCCTGACCATCCTCATCATCCTGGTCATCATTTACTGGAACACGCGCTCCGCAGTCAAGACCGCCATCGTGTTCCTCGCCGTACCATTTTCGCTGGTGGGAGCGGTCTGGATCCTCTACATCCTCCATTACAACATCAGCATCGCGGTCTGGGTCGGGATCATCGCGCTCGCGGGACTGGACGCCGAGACCGGGGTCGTCATGCTCCTCTATCTGGACCAGGCCCATGACCAGTTCGAAAAACAGGGACGGATGAACACCCGGGACGATTTGAAGCAGGCGATTGACTTTGGAGCAGTCCAGAGGGTCAGGCCCAAGCTCATGACCGCGTCCGTGATCATCGCCGGGCTTCTGCCCATCATGTGGAGCGCCGGGACCGGAGCCGACGTGATGAAACGCATTGCCGCGCCCATGGTCGGAGGAATCGTGACCTCCGTGATCATGGAACTCCTGGTCTATCCCGCGATTTACTACCTCTGGAAAGCCGGGAAAATCAAAAAAAGCGCTTGAGCATTCGCCTATCTGAGAAGTGGCAATTGACTTTTCGCAGAAAATCGTATATTCAAGACCAGGAGCAATTAGCGGTCGAAGATGCAGACATCCGCACACGAATCCCTTAAAGTCAAAAATAATTCCATAAACCGACTCTATAGGTCTGACAATGTGGTGGTCTTGGCAGACCTGGTTAACGATCCTGAAGTGTGCGGTCATATCCGATTGGTCTATATTGACCCTCCTTATGGCACCGGGCAGAATTTCACCATCACCCACGGCAGGAACGCCACTATCAGCCGGGTGTCAAATGGCAAGCTGGCTTACAATGACAATTTGACCGGGGCCAAATATCTGGAGTTTTTGCGCCCACGCCTGGAATTGATTCGGGAATTGATGGCGGAAGACGGCTCAATCTATCTGCACATTGATTGTAAGATCGGTCATTACGTGAAAGTGCTGATGGACGAGGTTTTTGGGGCGTCAAATTTCCGGAACGACATAACCAGGATCAAATGCAACCCCAAGAATTTTGCCCGCAAAGGGTACAGCAATATCAAGGATACGATCTTGTTTTATTCCAAGAGCGACAAGTTCGTTTGGAATCAGCCGCGCGAGCCTTTTATGGAAAGCGAACTGAAACGGCTGTTCCCCAAGGTTGACTCTGAAGGCCGACATTATACAACCACTCCTTTGCATGCTCCCGGCGAGACCAGGAACGGAGCAAGCGGACAGCCATGGAAGGGAATGAAACCTCCAACCGGAAGACATTGGAGATATAATCCTGCGGTCCTGACCGAATTGGACGAGGCTGGACTGATCGAGTGGTCTCCGACCGGCAATCCTCGGCTGAAAAAGTTCGCCCATGAAGCATCCAAGAACGGAAAGTTCGTGCAGGATGTCTGGGTGTTTAAAGACCCGCAATACCCCAGATACCCCACCGAAAAGAATATGGATATGTTGAAATTGATCCTTGGCGCCTCAAGCAATCCAGGGGACCTGGTCATGGATTGTTTCTGCGGTTCAGGGAGCACACTGGCTGCGGCTCAAGAAATGCGGAGACAATGGATCGGGATTGACAGTTCTGAAGTAGCCATCGATATTTGCGCCAACCGGCTCAAAGCCGTTGTTCAAATGGAATTATGCTGAGATTTGACATGAAAACCTGGGTCAGCAGAAGCTTTGCTTTGGTCAAAAAAGGCGGATATCTTGATAAATTAACAGAAATTTATCCTCCGCCTCCACCCACGCCCCGCTCCTTGAGTAAAGAAGATTACAAGGCCATTGAGAAAGCTTTTCGCGGCGGAGATGATTGCGGATTGCTTCAAACACTCTTGGAGATGAAAAAATTTCCCTTCAATGACCCCTACGTAAGTTTCCTCCGACAGAGCCCCAGGGAAATTAAACTCAATCCCAAGACGGCAAAAAGGATATGTGATCGACTGCGGCAAATGGGTATGGATGGAGTAGTTGCGGAATTGGAAGAGCCTCCGGAGTTTAATCGTCAAATGGGGGCGATGTTTTCCCATTGGCTGCATCAAAAATTCCCGTTTGTCCAAGACGCGGACAAATTAATCGAGAGCAAGGAAAGGGTTATTTTTCTCGATGGCTCCGGCGAAAGACTGCGCCAATTCGCCAACGAGATCGGCTGCGGAATCCAAAAACAGCCGGACTTTATAGCTCATTGCCGAAAAAAGCTCGTGATCGGGGAAGCCAAGTTTATCGGCACAGAAGGTGGAAACCAAAACAGGGCCTTCGAAGATGCGATGAAGCTCGCCAGCAGTTCATTTAAGGAAGCGGTGACAGTTGCTGTTTTGGACGGGATCGTCTGGATCCCGGATAGCGGACAAATGTCCCGCAAGTTGGCGAATTTTTCCGGCAATGCCCTGACAGCGCTCCTGCTTGATGACTTTATTTCATCCTTTTAAAAATAAACCATCGAAAATTTGGTACTGGGTCAGTTCCATTTTTTATCCAGTAGGCCCGCGATTTCTTCCACTGTCCAAACATTGTTTGCCTTTCCCGCTTCTACTGCCGGAGTAACGCTCAGGGACTGGTGAACGCGGTGCAGGGCGGCCGCCGCTTCAAGGTTTCCTGCCTTTTTGGAGAATGCTTTTGTGAGCCTTGTAAAGCGCCTCATGCCCATGCGCACAGTAAGGTTATTTCGTTCGGCTATGCTTGTTGAAACTTGGGCCACATCCGGTTTGATGCTTGACAGGTCAAGCATAAAGTTCAATTTGGCAAAAAACAATTTATGCTTGAGCGGAAAAGCACTTGACAAATTACAGGGATTGTGTATAATATGTCTAGTTTGTTTGATAGGGCTATTTTAGTGGGGCAGGGCGGATTTGAACCGCCAATCTAAGCTTTAGCAGAGCTTCGCTTTGTCCATTGAGCTACTGCCCCAATAAGTGGGGGTGGCCTGCGTGGGTGAACGCCAGACTGCGAGTTTGAACGTTCACCCACGCAACTATTTATGTCAGCGCCGTCCACCCGTGGCGCTCAGTTCTAATAACATTATGCACCCCCTTGGCTAGAAATCTTTTTGAAAAGGCCCGGTTCACTTTTCGTGCCTCTTTTGATCACCTCAAAATATTTTCCCTTAAACTTATGGTGCGTGGTAATAAAAGTTTTTTCATTGTCCAAAGGCCCTTCGCCATCCTGTTCGATAATCTTCTGCAAATCATTGAGCGTGTAAGTATCAGCCACTTGCTTTAGTCCAGCGAGGATGCGCGATCTTGTGCTTTTTTCTCGCCTCGGGGCCGGAGTGGCCTTTTCAGCTTCTACTTCGCCCGCTCTGCGATCAAGATATTTTTCCCTTACCAATTCGAGTTCGTGGATTTCCTCTTGGAAACCGCGAACCTTCTTTTTCAATTCCTCAATTGCCCCATCAAAGGCAATGACCAGTTTTTGTGCAGTCTCTTTGTTTACCATAGTAACCTCCTATCATTCGATTATACACATTTCAACTACCATGTCAAGTTCATTTCCCTTATGCTTTCCCAACAGACCCCTTTCTAACATCATGGTGAAGTATGGACTATTAGCGGGAATATGTCAAGTAAAAAATGGAGTGGATAAGAAAGTGGGAATTATTGAATTATTTTCCCCAACGACTTTGAGCAGCTTTACGGGCTATGGCTTTCCGTCTTTGGCTAGACAGTTTTTTTGCACGGGCCTTTCCGCCCTTTAATCCACCAAGGCGACCGAGAGCAACGGCGGCAGGATTCTTCGTGCTGGCTGGTTCTTCTTTAGGTGTATCACCAACTGCCTCGGATACAATGGAAGCGGCCAGTTCATTCAAATCACGCGGTCTTTTATTTTGGGGCTTGTCCATGATTTATTAATAGCATGACCGCTCAAGCAAGTCAAGGCCAATTCCTCACTTTTTCAAATTGAGCCACTTCCAAAAATTTTGAAACTTTGACAGCGCCAGGCGCGTCATATAAGATGAACCAGAAGTATTGAATGGGCGAGTCAGTCAGAACAGAGCAAGCCATAAGAACCCGTCGTCTGCGCAAAGAATATGACAAGGTGGTTGCGCTTTCCGCGCTTGACCTGGAGGTGCCTGCGGGGGAGATTTGCGGCCTGATCGGCCCGAACGGCGCGGGCAAGTCCACCCTGCTTAAAATCCTGGCCACGGTGATCCGGCCCGATTTCGGAAACGCGCAAGTCGCCGGGTTCGACGTCAACAACGACCCGTTGCCGGTGCGGAGGCGAGTGGGCTTCATGCCCGACTTTTTCGCGCTCTATGAAAACGTCACGGCCGAGGATTTCCTGGCCTATTTTGCGCTGGCCTACGGGGTGGCGCAGGAAAAAATCAAGCCCCGGGTGACGGAACTTTTGCAAATGGTCAATCTCAGGGACAAGCGCACGGAGTTGATCTCGGGCCTTTCGCGAGGGATGAGGCAGCGGCTGGTGTTCGCGAAGACCCTGGTGCACGACCCCCAGGTCTTGCTCCTGGACGAGCCGCTCTCGGGCCTGGACCCCAGGGCGCGGATGGACATGCGCGAGGCCCTGCGCGGGCTCCAAAATTCCGGCAAGACCATCATCGTCAGCTCGCACATCCTGGCCGAGCTTTCGGACTTCTGCCGCTACGTGGTGATCCTTGAAAAAGGCGTGCTCCGCGCGAGCGGCGCGGTCGACGAGATCCTTGCCCGGCTCCACGGCGCGCTCCAGGTGCGGGTTGAAATCATCGGCGCGCGGGAAAAGGCGGTTGAGGTCATCAGCCGGACGCCGGGCGTTTCCATCCAGCCGGGCGACGGCGCCATCATCAATTTCAGCCTGGCGGCGGAGCGGGCAAAGCTCGCGGAGATCAACGCGGCGCTGGTTTCCGGGGGCGTGGGCGTGGTGTCTCTGGAGGAAAAGCGGGGCGATATCGAAGACATCTACCACCAGATTTCCGGGCATGAGGTTCAGTGATGGAGCTGCGGTTTGCCATGCGACTTCCCGAGGCCTGGCGCCTGCTGCGGATCAGCTGGAAGCCGGGAAGGATGGCGGGGATCGGGCTCTTGGCCATTTCCGTCTGCCTGCTCTCGGTCGGATATATCGTCTTTTCCGCGTACCTGACTCGGGATTTTACACTGCCGTCCCTGGCGAAATTGCTTTGCGTCATCATGCTCATCTACCAGGGGCTGCTCTGGGACGTGATCCTGCCCGCGCAGGTCAGCAATTCGCTGGCGCAGGAATTTGCCGTTGGCACCTGGCAGTTCCAGCAGACCACGCCCCAGCCGGTGCGGAGACTCCTGCTGGGGAAGTTGCTGGGCGCCGGCGGAGACGTTTACCTGGCCGCGGGCATCGGCCTGCCGTTTCTGGCGCTGGGGGTTATTGCCGGGCCGTATCCGCTGCTCAACGTTTTGGGCGTGTGCCTGACCATTATCGCGCTCAGCGCCCTGGTCTCAAGCGTGACTTTGTATTTCGCGGCCATGGCCGGGGGCCGCAAACAGGGCGGCGCGGTAACGACCGTGGTGGTCTTGGTCGTTTTGCTCTGGATGCTGGTGGGTCTGGCCGACTATGCAAAGACAAGGCCCGGATCCTTTGCCGCGCTCCACCCGCTTTTTATCATGCTGGCCATGATCAACCCCAAGTGGGCAAGCTTCGCTTTTGTCAAATTTTTCGGGTTCGCTTTCCCCATTGTCCCTTTCGCGGTGGTCTTTTACGCGGCCTGCGCCTGGTGGATTTTCACCGCCACCGAGGCCCAGCTCCGGCGCAGCATGACCATCCCCATGAGCCGGACCCCGCTGTTCGCCGCATTCATTGCGCTCGAGTTTTGCCTGATCGGTTTTTCCCACGCCGCCGCGGGAAAACCATGGTATGCAGCCTGGATTCCGATTTATATCAGCCTCAACCTTTTGCCGCTCTACTACGTCCTGCTCAACCATTCGCTGAACCTTTCGGAACTCAGGCCCTGGCTCTACCGTTTGCGCGGCCGCAAAATCTCCTGGCCGGAGCTTTTCCGGGGAGACGCCCCCGGCGTGTTTACCGTGGCGGTCCTGCTTGCCATCTTCGCGCTCGGGGCCGCGGCTTTCAACCTCCGGCTCCATGGCCAGGACATCCTTAACTGGGCCACCCGTTCGCCGCAGCTTTACCGACTTAATTCTGCGCCCCTGATCGTAATCCTGCTTTTTCTGCCCTCGGTGGTCATCGTTCTGCGCGACGCGCTTTTCTTCCAGGCCGGACAGCTTTTGTTCAAGCGCGGAAGGGAAATCGCCTTCGCCGCTTATTTGATTCTTTTCGGCGCACTGCCGGGTCTGCTCATGGTCCGAAGATTTGAAAATCCGGTTCTGGACCTCTCACCCCTGACCGCGCTCTTGTCCAGCGTCGTGATCAGGGACTGGAAGGATTACCAAGGTCTTTACATTAACTATCTCGCGGTCAACCTGGCGCTGCTCGTCCTGCTGGCGGCGATCAATTACCGCCTGCTCAGGAAAGCCCAGCAAAACCTGCCCCCTGAGCTAGTAAAATAAATCTACAGGGCAGGCGCTCCGCTCAGGGCGGGGCCGCGAATTCTTGAATCCCCGCCCAACCTGCCGGCATCAAAAAAATAGAGGGCAGGAGAGGGACCATGGGGCAGGCAATCGCGATAAGACCGGACCGCCAAATTCATCTCAAACACCACAAGCTGGCCGTGGCGGGCGCGGTAGTGGCTTCAGGCATTCTTTATTTTTATCCGTTCAGCGAAGCCGACAAGCTGGCGGTTTCCGCCAGCGCGGTGGTCGTCATTTTTCTGCTCGCGCTTTTCCTTGCGCGGCGGCCGGAATTGCGAAGCCTGCGCACCCCCGAGGAAATGGTCCGGATGGCGCGCGCGGCGTCAAGGCTTAAGGATAGCGCGGCCGCGGAAAGATATTATTGCTCCGCGGTCATGCGGCTGTTCAACGCCGGCCGCAGGCAACAGGCGCTCGACCTGTTCGAAGAATATTTCCAGAGGTACAAGAAAGTTTTCAACGCCCGAATCCAGCTTGAGATTTGCCGGGAGCTTTGCGCGAACGCCCGATACCTGGTCGCCGCCCGCGCCCTGGAGAAGCTGATTGAGGACCCGGGGGTCCGGCGCGGCAACCGGGAATTGCTGGAAAAAGCCTATCTGCAATTGGCCCGGGTTTATGCGGATAAGCTGCGGCTGCCGGGGCTCGCGTCTGAGCGATACTTTGCGCTCCTGGACAAGTTCCCGCGCAGCGTCTTTCGCGACACCGCGATCTATCAACTGCAGCTTCTGGAGCAAAAAGAGAGGGCAAGGATTCGCGGCTGAAGTTGCCCGCGCGCGAAATCTATTTGATCGGCTTAAAGGCTCCCTTTTCAATCGTGAAGAGCGTGAGGGAATGGGCGATTTCGCCGTCCGGGCTCACGGTGACCGGGCCCAGCGGGCCGGTCCAGTTGCCCGCCTCGGCGATGGCGCCGGCCAGGGATTTGCGGGAAGCGGCGCCCTTGTTCGAGATCAGGTCGATGAGCAGGGACACCGCCTCGTAGGCCTGGATATCAATCAGCGAGGGGTTTTCCCCGAAGGCCTGCTGGTATTCGAACTGGTACTTTTCAAACGCGGGGGCCTTGAGCTCGGGCGCGAACAGGTCAACCAATACCGCTTTCTCAACGTACTGGGCCCGGATCTGCTCAAAGAGCTTGGGGGAATGCCATCCGCTGGCGCCGAGCAGCTGGGTCTCGATTTTGAAATATAGCACGTGGGGCACGATCAGGTCCACGCGTTCCCAGGAATCGGGAATGAACAGCGCATCGAACTCCCAGGTTTTGCCTTTCATCAGGCTTTCGACCTGGTCTCTGAAATCGGTCTCGCCCGAGGGATAGGAAACTTTTTTTATGATGGTTCCTCCCCGGGCGACCACCTCCTTGTCAAACAAGTCCGCGAACTCGGTTCCGTATTTGTTCTCGGGGTAAAGGATCGCGAACTTTTTCAATTTTTTATCCCTGATCGCCCAGTCCAGGATTGCGCTCACCTGGCTCTGCTTGGTGAGGCAGTCGCGGAAGACGAAATTGCCGCGGTTCTTGAGTTCGCGCGAGGGGCTGAGCGCGATCATGGGCAGGCCCATCTGCTGGGCGAGGTCCGCGACCGAGGACGCGTTCAGGTTGGTGATGGGCCCGACCAGGGCGATGATGTTGTCTTCGGTGACCATTTTCTTCACGGCGTCGATCGCGGCCTGCGGGTCCGAGTCCGCGTTCGCCACCCGCAGCTCGATTTGGGACCCGCCCTCTTTCTTTTTGAAAATCCCCGCGGCCAGCAGCGCGCCCTTGAGCGCGCGCTCCCCGAAATTCTGGTACGGGCCGCTGAGCGGCAGGATCAGCCCGATCCGGCCGGACTCCACCCGGCTCAACTTATCGATCAGGTTCAAAAGAGACGCCGCCTCCTCCCGCCGCGGACTCTCCCGGTACTTGCGCAGCAACGTCTCCAACTGAGACTTGGCCTCGTCAATTCGGCTTTCCTCAAAATAACGCCGGCCCAGCGCGAAAGTCAGTTCGCTCTTGACCCAGTCCGGGCCGTCAACTTGCAGCGCCTGCTCGATTTCGGTGTCGCTCATTTTGGGAATCAGGTCCGGCAAGACGGCTTGGGCTTTCTCCGCGTCCTTGGGCTCCGCGACCATCGAGTATTGGCCCAGAAAATAAACCGCCTCCTTGTATCTCCCCAGGTTGCGGTTGGACTGGAAGAGCACGTTGGCCATTTCGGTTTTGTTCTTGGGGTCTTTGGTTCCGGGAAAAACGCCCTGCAGGCTGTCGTGCGCCTCCAGATACTTTTTCTGCGTGAAATAGATCTTGGCCATGAGCAGGCTGGCTTCTTCCCGCTCGCTTGATTCCTTGCTGACGACTATGGCCTGGCTCAACGCGCTGAGCGCCTGGTTGTAATCCTTCTTCTGGACGTAAAGCCGGCCGATGCTGAGCCAGGCCTCGCCCAGGAAACTGCTCCGGCGATGATCGTTGATGAATTCCTGGTAGCCGGCGATGGCTTCATCGGTCTTGCCCTGGGAGGCCAGTTCGCTGATCGCCCGCAACTCCTCCAGTTCCTTGCCCTTGCGCGAAAACAGCGCGGAGACGGACAAAGAGAAGACCAGCATTGCCAGAATAAGAGTTTTTCCCGACCTCTTCATAGACCCGTAATTGATATTCTTATTCAAAAAAGCTTCGGGGTCAATATCGGACGATCAAGGGTCTTGATTCGCCCGCAATTCCATCGCCGGTCGAGGCTTGAAAAAACCGGGAAACGGGTTTAAATTTTAGACACGGAAAAGGGAGGGGGAATATGATTAAATTGGCGAGAGAGATCAAAAAGGGTTATTTGCGGAGAGTGCTTTACCTGGTGCTTTTCTGCTTCAGTTATTTTGCGCTGCTGCCCCGGCTGGACGCCGCGGTTGTAACCGGCAAGGCCGTGACGCCGGAGGCGCGGGAGCAGGAAATAGCGAAAATCCAGTCGGTCCTGGAGCGAAAGGAAGTGGCGGGCCGGATGGAGTCAATGGGCGTGAGCAAGGACGAGGTTTCGAGGCGGCTGGCCATGCTCTCCGACCAGGACCTCCACAAGATCGCGTTGCAGTTTGAAAAGCTCAACCCCGGCACCGACGCCCTCGGGTTCGTGATCGGCATCCTGGTGATCGTGGCGCTCGTGCTCTTGATCCTTTACCTCACCGGCCACCTCGGATACTCGGTCAAGGTCCAAAAAAAGGGAAAAGGCGCCGAGCAAGCGCCCGGTCAGAAGAAAAAAGGATAGCGGACAACCGGCCCCGGCTCTTTGCTCAAAGGGCCGGGGCCTGCTTTGTATCCAGGCGCGAAGCGCTCTTCCTTAACACCGGCTGCTGACTACCGGCGGCTTTACCGGGAAATTTCCCCCTCTGCGGGTTTGTGGTAGAATGATTGCCCGTTGCTCGATTCAAGTGAGATTCAAGGAGAGTCTGATTGGACTGGAAAGCGGTTTGCCAGAGGCTGGAAGTTGACCCGGAGGCCATTTTTCCCGCGGTCGAGCAGGACCTCTCCCGGCTGGGGCTTGCGGAAAAATTCGAGATCATAGGCATGCCCGGCGGGGCGTCCAACCGCGGGTATTTGCGGGTCAATTTTGACGGCGGCGCCAAAGTCAAATCAATGGTTGTCATGGTCCTGCGCGAGCCGGACTTCAAGCAGGGGGTGGAGGAGGCGATTGAGGACGGCTTTGAGATTACGGAATTGCCATTCCTCAACGTGCTCAAGCATTTCCAGGCCGCGAAGGTTTCGGTGCCGCGTCTTCATTACTACAACCAGGACCGCGGGCTGATCTACATTGAAGACCTGGGCGACAAGCTGCTCCGGAACGCGATCATGGAATCGGACGCGAAGGGCCGGAAGAAGTGGCTGGCCAAAGCTATTGACGAACTGGTCAGGCTCCAGGTGGGCGCAGGTTCCCGAGAGGACGGGAAATTCATAGGCTTCCGCGTCAAGTTCAACCGGAAACTGCTGCGCTGGGAGCTCGAGCATTTCCGGGAATGGGCAATCGAGAAGAGGCCGGTCGAGCAACTGGATGAAAAAGAATCCGGTATGCTGGAATCTGCTTTTCAGTTGATTGAGGACGAGATGTTCGGTTCGCCCTATATCCTCTGCCACCGCGACTACCACATTGACAACCTGATGGTGGCCCGCGGCAAAATCCGCGTGATCGACTTCCAGGACGCTTTCATGGCGCCTTATCCTTACGACTTGGCCTGCCTGATGTACGACCGGGACACCTCCCAAATCCTGGGCGAGCCGCTGATAGAGACAATCGTCAAATACTATTTTGAAAAGATGGCCGCGGCCGGGTTCAAGCCCCTGGAGTTCAGCGGCTACCGCCGCGTCTTTGACCTCTGCGTGCTCCACCGCGCCTTCAAAGTCGTGGGCCGATTCTACTACCTCGCGGTCTTCAAACACAAACCCGAATACCTGAACTTCATGCCCATGGAATACGACGTGCTCGGGAAATACCTCGCTCGATTCCCGGAGTTCGCCCCGCTTAAAAAAATGCTGGCTGACCACTTGCGGGAGCTTCAAAACCCATAAGCCTTGCGATCTGATGGACTGAGATTAGCCAATAAATCCAAAAGCTTGCATTTTCCCAATTTTTATGTATAATATAGTTAGCATAAAATTTGCAGGAGGTGCAAATAGATGGCAGTGCAAGAAAAACTAGGCGGGATTGGCATAGAGTCCCTGCTAAGGCCCTACAACCCCTGGTGGGTTGACGGCCGGGTGATCACGGAAACCTTTCAACGGCCCGTATTCCAGGACATCTATAGGGACGTCAAGGAACTCAAGCAGATCGTTTCCATTACTGGCCCCCGCCGGGTTGGAAAGACCACCATTCTGAAACAAATCATTCGAAACCTGCTCAGTATTGAAAAAGTCCAGCCGATGCACATTGTCTATTTCTCGCTGGACGATCCTCTTCTCTCTGCTCCCAATGTCCGGGACGGCTTTTTTGATTCGTTAATGCATTGGGCGAACCTTGTGCGCACGGGAGAAACCATTTACATTTTTCTGGACGAGGTCCAGAGGTTCGAGAAATGGGAACTCTATCTCAAGAAATACTATGATCTGGGGTTTCCCGCCCGGTTCGTCATTTCCGGCTCGGCGTCATCGCCCATTTTTCGAAAGAGCCGCGAAAGCCTTTTGGGCAGAATCAAGGACCATCATCTGTTGCCATTTTCATTCAAAGAGTTCGTCTTTTTTCACCGTCCGGACGATGCGGAACTCCTCGAGTGCATAAACTCGCTATCGGAATTCGGGCGGCGGCTGCAAATTGAATCTTCAGTTTCCTGGCTCAGGCCCGAAGAGCAAGCGACCATTCCTCAAATCAGCGAACGGGTCTTCAATGATCTGAATGTCTTGTTGGGACGGTACCTGGTGGAAGGAGGCTTTCCAGAGGCCTGGCAGATTAAAGATTTTGCCGGCAAGCAGCAATATCTGTTCGATAATCAGGTTCAGAAGGTGCTTTATGAAGATCTGGTGATAGCCACCGAATTTCGCAAGCCCGAAAACATAAAAAGGTTCTACCTTTCCCTGATCGAGCAGCCGGGCAGGGAAATCAACATTGAAAAAGCCTCGCAAAAAATCGGCGTCAGCCGGCCAATGCTTGAGAAATATCTGCCGCTCCTGGAAATGACCGATCTCGTCAAAACCCTGCCCCGGTTCAGCAAACGACCGCTCAAATTCAGGCGAGGAAGCGTCAAATGTTATCTTGTGGACCTGGCCTTGCGCAACGCTATTCTGAAGCTGGACGAAAGCATTCTGCAGGACGAGGACCTGATGGGCAGCTACGCCGAGAACCTGGTATTCAACGCCCTGCGAAATTTTGAAGGAGCCATCGAGCTGAGCTTCTATAAAGACAATACCCGGGAGATAGATTTTATTGTGGCCCTCGGAGGCAAACGATTCCTTCCCGCAGAAGTCAAGTACCGCAATTCTCCCGATGAAACCGCGGCTCTAAAATTTTTCCTCCAGGAATACAACCAGGAATTGGGAATAATGGTGACCAAAACCACCCCCTTGAGGCTTATGGACGCTCAGATTCTGTCCGCGCCACTTCCCATCTTTCTGCTCTTTTTCAGATAGCCATGAACTCTCCATGATCTTCAAGCACAAGCCCGAATACCTGAACTTCATGCCCATGGAATACGACGTGCTCGGAAAATACCTCGCCCGCTTCCCGGAGTTCGCCCCGCTCAAAAAATGCCGCAAAGACATCTGCCGGAATTGAAATAGCCCTTGTCTTTGCGCGCGCATTCTTTGTCTCAATTTTTATCTCGTTGCAAGCTTATTATCGCTAAGCATTTCTGGCAAAGTGCGGGAAATGGGGTATAATAGCGGGGAATTTTGAAAGGGGGGCGCTATGGGTTTGGAAACTGCAAAGCGAACTCCTCTGTTCACGGCATACAAGGATTCGGGAAAAATTGTTGATTTTGCGGGCTGGGCCTTGCCCGTCACTTTCAAGGGCGTGAACGCGGAGCACCTGGCGGTGCGCGAGCGGGTGGGCCTGTTTGACACCTCGCACATGGGCGAAATCCGGGTGAAAGGCCCGGACGCCTTCAACTATTCTCAGAAAATTTTCTGCAACGACCTCTCCAAGATCCCCAACGGCAAGGCGCAATATGGCGAACTCTTGAACCCAAACGCCGGCATCATTGACGACCTGATCGCCTATCGCATGGCCGAGACCGAAATCTTCTTCTGCGTGAACGCGGCCAATGCCCCCAAAGACTACAAGTGGTTCCTCGCCCAAAAAGCCAGGTTCAACGTTGAAATTTTCAACCAGTCTGAAGATTACGCCCAGCTGGCGCTGCAAGGTCCCAAGGCGGCCGCGGTCTTGAACAAGCTCCTGCCCGGGATCGCGGACAAGGTGGGCACGTTCTTTTTCTCCCAGGAAGTCCTGCTCGGAGAGAATGCGATCATCGCCCGCACCGGTTACACCGGCGAGGACGGGTTTGAGATTTTTTATCCGCCCAAGTCCGCGGTCAAGTTGTGGAACGCGCTTTTGGACGCGGGCAAGCCCGAGGGCATCGAGCCTTGCGGCCTGGGCGCGCGCGACACGCTCCGGCTGGAGATGGGCTATCCGCTCCACGGCCATGATATTTCCGAGGACACCACTCCGCTTGAAGCCGGGCTGGGATGGACCGTGGGCTGGAACAAGGAATTCATCGGCAAGGGGAAGCTGGAGCAGCAAAAAGCCCAAGGCGTGCCAAAGAAGCGCGTGGGGCTGGAAATGATTGACCGGGGCATCGCGCGCGACGGCTATCCGGTCAAGGTCGAGGGCAAGGTGATCGGAAAAGTCACCAGCGGCACCAAGACGCCCTGCCTGGAAAAAGCCATCGCCATCGCTTACGTTGAAACCAAATTCGCAAACCTCGGCCAGGAAGTTTTGGTGGAGATTCGGGGCGAGGATAAAAAAGCGGTGGTGGTGAAGATGCCGTTCTATAAAAAGAGCAAGTAAGCGATTTGTGTGCGGACAAGAGTGTCCGCGCCCCGAAGAGGTTTAAGATGAGTTTCTATTGTCCGCATACCGAAAATGAGATCAAGGAGATGCTGGAGGCGATTGGCGCCAAGAGCATCGACGATTTATTCGCGACGGTTCCCCCTGAGTTCCGGCTGAAACGGGAGTTGAATCTGCCTGCGGGGATGCCGGAGCCGGAGGTGGAGGCCGAACTGAACCGTCTGGCCGGGAAAAACAAGTCCTGTTCGGACACGGTCTGCTTTGCCGGCGGCGGGGTTTACAACCATTACGTTCCCCGGGCGGTGGACTATTTGCTGATGCGCTCGGAGTTCAGCACCGCCTACACTCCCTACCAGCCCGAGGCCAGCCAGGGAACGCTCCAGGCCATTTTTGAATACCAGTCCATGATCAAGTCGCTGACCGGGATGGAAGTTGCCAACGCCTCGATGTATGACGGCGGCGAGTCTTGCGCGGAGGCGGTGCTCATGTCGGCCCGGATCGCGAAAAAGCCGCAGGGCGCAATCCTGATGGCGGGCGGGCTTCATCCCCATTACCGCCGCGTGATCGGGACTTACACCAAGCATTTGGAATATGGAAAAAAAGTTTTGCCCATTACCCCCTCCGGGCAGATGGACCTGGACGCGCTCAAGAAGGAAAAGCCGGGCCTGTGCCTGGTGGTGCAGCACCCGAATTATTTCGGATGCCTGGAGCAAATGGACGAGATCGGGGCCCTGGCCAAAGAAAAAAATTTCACGCTCATCGTCATCACCTGCGAGGCGCTTTCGCTCGCGATGCTTGAGCCGCCGGGGAGCTTCGGCGCGGCGATCGCCGCGGGCGAGGCTCAGAGCTTCGGCATGCGGCCGGGTTTCGGCGGGCCTCTGCTCGGGTTTTTCGCTTCGCGCGAGGAATTCGTGAGGAAGATGCCGGGCCGGCTTGTGGGCCAGACCGTTGACCGCGAAGGCCGGCGCGGGTTCGTGCTTACGCTCGCCACCCGCGAGCAGCACATCCGGCGCGCAAAGGCGACCTCCAATATCTGCACCAACCACAGCCTGATGGCCCTCACCGCCGGAATTTATCTGTCCCTGCTCGGCAAGAACGGCCTGGTCAAACTCGCGGGCGTGAACCTGGAGCGCGCCAATTACCTGCGGCGGAAAATTTCCGAGAGCAAAACTCTTAAGCTCAAGTTCTCGGCGCCGGTGTTCAACGAGATGACGGTTGAGCTTGGGGTTGACGCGGAAAAGGTCGTGGCGGCTCTGGCCAACGAGGGCATCCTGGCCGGGGTGCCGCTCAAGCACCATTTCCCGGACATGGCCGACTGCCTGCTGGTCGCGGCAACGGAGATGACCGAGAAGGCGCAGATCGATGAACTTGTGCGAAAGCTGGAATCCGCGGCAAGGAGTGGAAGATGAGCGAAGAGAAACTCTGGCGCAAGCGCGGTTCGATGTCATACGAAGAACCGCTGATTTTTGAAAAAAGCGTCGCAGGCCAGGAAGGCTTCCAGGTTTCCAGCCAGGCGCCCGCGGCTGACGCGGAAAAAATCATTCCGAAACAACTCTTGCGCAAGAGCAGGGCCGAGCTTCCGGAAGTTGGCGAGCAGGAAGTGGTGCGGCATTACTCCCGGCTGTCGACCTGGAACTACGGGGTTGACCACGGGTTCTACCCGCTCGGGAGCTGCACCATGAAATACAACCCCAAAATAAATGAATTCACCGCCTCGCTCCCCGGGTTCGCAATGCTCCATCCCGAGGCGCCGGAGAGCTTGGCCCAGGGCACTCTCGAGCTCTGGCATCGCCTGGAAGAGGACCTGGCCGAGATTTGCGGCATGGACGCCGCGAGCATCCAGCCCTGCGCCGGCGCGCACGGGGAACTGACCGGGATGCTGCTCTTCCGGGCTTACTTTGACGACAAGGGTCAGAAGCGAAGCAAAATCCTCCTGCCCGACACCGCGCACGGGACCAACCCCGCGAGCGCGGCCCTGGCCGGGTTCGAGGTTGTGGAGGTTGAGACGCAGAGCGGCCTGCTCACGCCCGAACTGGTCAAGCCGCACCTGGACGGGTCCGTGGCCGGGCTCATGCTCACCAACCCCAACACGCTCGGCCTGTTCGAAACCCACGTCGCCAAGATCGCGGAACTGGTCCATGCCGCCGGCGGCCTGCTCTATATGGACGGCGCCAACTTGAATGCGCTCATGGGCATCGCCCGGCCCGGGGACATGGGCGTGGACGTGATGCAAATGAACCTGCACAAGACTTTCGCCACGCCCCATGGCGGGGGCGGCCCGGGCTCGGGACCGGTTGCGGTCAAAAAAATTCTGGAGCCATACCTCCCGAACCCGCGGGTGGTTAAAAAGGGCGGACATTACCGGCTTGACTGCGACCGCCCCAAATCAATCGGCCGGATGACCGGATGGTACGGCAACGCATTGGTCTGGGTCAAGGCCTTCACCTATATCCTGCGCATGGGCAAAGACGGCTTGAAGCTCGCAAGCCGGCTTGCGGTGCTCAACGCCAACTACATCCGCGCCCGGCTCCGCGAGCATTACCAGATCACTTATCCGGACTCCTGCATGCACGAGTGCGTGTTCTCGGACAAGGGCATGCCCAACGAGGTTACCACCATGGACGTCGCCAAGCGGCTCATCGACTACGGGTTCCATCCGCCCACCATCTATTTCCCGCTCGTTATCCACGGCGCGATCATGGTTGAGCCCACGGAGACCGAGAGCAAATCCAGGATCGATGAATTCATTTCCGCCATGATCAAGATCAAGGAAGAAGCTGCGGCAACGCCGGAACTTCTCAAGTCCGCGCCGCTCAAAACCCCGGTCTCCCGGCTGGACGAAGTAGCCGCGGCCAGAAAGCCCGTGCTCTGCTGGTCGGTTGCGGAGTCCGAAGATAAGTGAAAATACCGCGGGGTCAGGCCTTAACCGCGCAGTTCGAGCTTCGTTGTTAAGGCCTGACCCCACAAAGGCCGGGCAAGTTGAACAAGAAAATTTATTCTGCTAGCATTCTCTACGGCTGAACGAGTTGTTGCCGGTTCTCTAACAGATTTCCCCTCCCTTGAGGGGAGGGGATGAAGGGGAGGGTGAAAACCAGTATGATCGTACACCCTCTCCCTGACCCTCCCCCCTCAAGGGGGAGGGAAGAATGTTGAATTCTCGAGCCAAGGTAAAAAATTTTGGCAGGGGTTTTCGATGCCAGTCAGGATTGAGGTAAAGTTCAAACCGGGTGTGGTGGACGCCGCGGGCAAGTCAACCCGAAAGAGGATTCTTTCCGAACTGGGCATGGAACTCGACAACGTGCGCACCATTGATGTTTATACCATTGACAAGGACCTGAGCAAGGAACAGTTGGAGCAGGCGCGCGCGGAAATTTTCGCCGACCCGCTCACGCAGGATTCCGCGGTCGGGAGGCCCGTCGGTGAAAGGTTTGACTGCGCGATCGAAGTCGGGTTCCTGCCGGGGGTGACCGACAACGTGGGGGCCACCAGCAGGGCCGCGATTGAAGAGTTGCTCAAAGTCAAGTTCAGCGCCGATGAGAGCGTTTATTCCAGCCGGCAATATCTTTTGAACGGCGCGCCCGGCAAAGAGCAGGTCGGCCGGATCGCCAATTTTCTTTACAACCCCCTGATCCAGCGGGCTCAGGTCAAGTCCTACGCGGAATTTCTGGACTCGGACGGGATGGAAGTGGTCGTGCCCCGGGTGAACCTGCCGCCCTCGGAAAGGGTTGACCCGGTTGACCTTGACCTGCCCGAGGATGAACTCGGGAAGCTGGGCCGGGAGGGAATATTCGATCACCGGGACAAGGACGGCCGGGAGATCCGGCGCGGTCCGCTGGCGTTGAGCCTGGCCGAACTGCGCGTCATCCGCGGCCATTTCCAACGGCTGGGCAGGAAGCCCACGGACGTTGAACTTGAAAGCATCGCCCAGACCTGGAGCGAGCATTGCAAGCACAAGATTTTCGCGGCCAGGCTCGATGAGGTCGACTCGCTTTACAAGAGTTACATCAAGGCTGCGACCGGGGAAATTCGCGCCAAGCTGGGGACCAAGGACTGGTGCGTTTCGGTCTTCAAGGACAATTCCGGCGTGGTCAAGTTCGATGACCAGAACCTGATCTGCTACAAGGTTGAAACGCACAACTCGCCCAGCGCGCTCGACCCTTACGGCGGGGCGGTCACCGGCATCGTGGGCGTCAACCGCGACCCCATGGGCACCGGCCAGGGCGCCAAGCTGGTGGTTAACATCTACGGGTTCTGCTTTGGCAATCCCTATTACAAAAAGGAGCTGCCCTTCCGGGACAAGGACCTCAAGAACTCGGTGCTCCACCCGCGCGTGATCTTCGAAGGGGTGCGCCAGGGGGTTGAGCACGGCGGCAACAAGAGCGGGATACCCACGCCCTGGGGCTTCATCTATTTTGACGACCGCTACATGGGCAAGCCCCTGGTGTTCGTGGGCACGGTCGGGGTGATCCCGAAGGAGATCAACGGCATCCCCGGCGAATACAAGAAAGCGGTCCCCGGAGACCTCATCGTCATGGCCGGCGGAAGAGTGGGCAAGGACGGCATCCACGGAGCGACCTTCAGCTCCGAGAGCCTCCACGAAGGTTCGCCCGCGGCCGCAGTCCAGATCGGAGACCCCTTCACCCAGAAAAAACTGCACGACGCCCAGCTCGAGATGCGCGGGCTGAGCCTCTACCACAGCGTGACCGACAACGGCGCCGGCGGCTTGAGTTGCTCGGTGGGCGAAATGGCGCGCGAGAGCGGCGGGTGCGAAGTTGACCTGGGAAAAGTCCCCATCAAGTACGCGGGTTTGTCGCCGTGGGAGGTCTGGGTGAGCGAGTCGCAGGAGCGCATGACCTATGCGGTCAGCCCGGACAAGGTCGCCGAGTTCATGGCCGTGCTCAAAAAGCACGAGGTTGAAGGGACCGTGATCGGAAAGTACACCGATTCCGGCAATTGCGTGGTCAAGCTCCACGGAAAGACCATCATGGACGTGAACCTCGAGTTTCTCCACGACGGCCTGCCCCAGATGAACCTGTCGTCCAAATGGCAGCCGCCCAAGTTTGAAGAGCCGCAAATACCCGAACTCAAAGGCGACGACCTGGCGCGCGCCATGACCGCCATGGCCGGCCGGCTCAATCTCTGTTCGCGCGAATACGTTGCGCGGCAGTACGACCATGAGGTCCAGGGCGGGGCAATAATCAAGCCGCTGATCGGGGTGCGGCACGACGTTCATTCCGACGCGGGCGTGATGCGGCCGTTGCTCTCAAGCTGGCAGGGCGTGGCGCTCTCAACCGGCATCCTGCCCTGGTATGGTGACATCGATACCTGGGCCATGGCCGAATGCGGGATCGATACCGCCATCCGGAACGTAGTCGCGGTCGGAGCAAACCCCGACCGGATCGCACTGCTCGATAATTTCTGCTGGTGCTCATCGGACCAGCCCGAGCGCCTCGGACAGCTCAAGCGGGCGGTGATCGCCTGCTACGAGACCGCGAAAAGATTCCGCGCGCCCTTCATCTCGGGCAAGGACTCCATGTTCAACGATTTCAAGGGCTACGACTCCCAGGGCCGGGAGCTGAAAATTTCCGTGCCGCCCACCCTGCTCATTTCCAGCCTGGGGATCGTGCCGGACGTGCGCAAGTGCCAGACGCTCGATTTCAAATCACCCGGAGACCTCATTTATATTATAGGCGTTACCAGGGCCGAGCTTGGCGGCTCGGAATACCTGGCCTATCTCGGCGAGCGCGACAAGGGTGAAAGGTTCATCGGCAACGCCGTGCCGCGCGTGGACTTAGGCATGGCCAGGGCGCGCTACCATTCCATGTTTCAGGCGATGGAGCAGGAAATTTTTTCCGCGGTGCACGCCGTGGGCGCGGGCGGGATCGGGTTCGGCCTGGCCAAGATGGCCATGGCCTCGGAACTGGGCGCGGAGATCGACCTTGACATGATCCCCTCCGACCAGGAGCTCAAGACCGCACAGCTGCTTTTCTCGGAGACCCAGAGCAGGTTCATCGTCACAGTGCCGCCGGACCGGTGCCGTAAGTTCGAGGAAATTTTCGGGTTCGAGGATTTTGCCATCGTTGGAAAAGTGGAGAGGGAACCGGCGCTGGTCTTCAAATCGGGCAAGGAAAACCTGGGAGGGGCGACGGTGGCCGAACTGAAGCAAAACTATAAACAGACCCTGGGGTGGTGAAATGGCAAAGCCGCGGGTGCTGGTGCTGACCGGGTACGGGATCAATTGCGATTATGAGGCGGAATACGGTTTCAAGCTCGCGGGCGGGGACGCGGAGCGGGTGCACCTCAACAGCCTGGTCGCCGGAGAAAAGAAGGTCGCCGACTATCAGATCACGGTTTTTCCCGGCGGGTTCAGTTTCGGGGACGACATCGCGAGCGGCAAGGTGCTTGCGCTCAAGAGCAAGGTCCGGCTGGGGGAGCAGCTCAAGGAATTCATCGCCAAAGGCGGACTGATCATCGGCATCTGCAACGGCTTCCAGGTGCTGGCCAAGTTCGGGCTGCTCTCGGACCGGCCCGCAATCAATTTCGACCAGCGGCTCACCGTCACCTTCAACGACTCCGGAAAGTTTGAAGACCGCTGGATCTGGCTCAAGCGCGTTTCCAAAAGAAGCCCCTGGCTCGAAGACCTGAACGGCATATTCCTGCCCATTGCCCACGGGGAGGGCAAATTTTTCGCGCCTCCGGAAATCCTGGACGCCCTCGAGACCAACCATCAGGTCGCCTTCCGCTACGTGCGTCCGGACCTGGAGCCGGCCAACGGCGAATACCCGCTCAACCCCAACGGCTCGCTCAAGGACATCGCCGGCATCTGCGACCCGACCGGCAAAATGCTGGGACTCATGCCCCACCCCGAACGGTTCCTCTTTTTCTACAACCACCCGCACTGGACGCGGATCAAGGAGGAGCTCAAGCGCAAGGGCGAGCCTGTCCCGGACGAGGGCGACGGCCTTCAGATTCTGCGCAACGGCGTGAATTATTTCCGCTGATTTGCTCGGGCGCATCCCGGTTTGGCGGGATTGTCCGCGCACATTGCAAAGCGCCTGCTCTTGGATGAAAATGGAGCGCGTGGTCAGGTCTTCTTTCATGGAAATATTGTTCTTGATCGGGCTGGCGCTGGTGCTGTCCGCGGCCATGGGTCTGGACGCTCCGCTGATTGTGGCCACCACCCGGACTTACGGCCTGACTGATTTTCACTACACGCTCTATTATATCGTGCCGTTCACGGTGATCGCGGGCGCGGCCAGTTTTCTCGGCGGATACTCTTCGGACCGGCACGCGCGCAAAGCCGTGGCGCTGGTGTGCCTTGCGGCAGGGTGCGCGGGTCTTGCCGGGGTCGGGCTGACCTATTATTGCAAGTGGCCGTTCGCGCTGGCGAGCGCTTTGCGCGCGCTTTCCGTGGCCGGATTTGCCGGCGCGGTCCCTCCCACTTGGTCCATGATCGTTGACCTGGTGCAGGAAAAGGATCGCGGCTCGATTTTCGGCTTGATGGGGATTGCGGGCGTGGGCGGAACCGGCTTGGGGCTGCTGGTAAGCGGGACCCTGGCCTCGCGCGGCATCTTCGCGCCTTACCTGGCCATGGCCCTGGCCGGCCTGCTCATGCTCGCGGCCGGGTTTTTCATGCCCGAGCCGAAGCGGGCCGCGGGCGAGGACCAGCTCCGGGAATTGATTGAAAGCGGCCGGCTCAGCTATTCCGCGAAGATCGATCCGGGGTCGCTGTCGCAGCTTTTGCGCAAACCGATCAATCTCTGGATGTTCGGGTTCGTGGTTCTCTTCACCATTCCCAGTTCGGGCCTGAGCGTTTATTTCATCACCTTCATGATGCGCAACCACGGGTTCAACGAGTTTGAGGCCACGCTTTACATGATGGGCGTGTTCGCCGGCGAGCTATTCGGCCAGGTGTTCTTCGGCCGGGCCGGAGACCTCTGGCACCGGAAAAGCGTCCGCGGGCGGCCATGGACGATTGTGATTTCGCTTTTGCTGGCGACTCCTTTTCTGATCGCGGCGTTCGCCTTCCAATTCACCGGCCGGGATCTGGCCGGATTGCTGGTCTTCTCGGGGCTGCTCGCGGTCGGAGCATTTTTCATGGTCGGCCCCAACCCGCTCACGCTCACCGGCTTTTGCGACTTCAACCTGCCCGAGCACCGGGGCACCGTGCTCTCGCTCAACTACATCGGCTGGATCATCGCCCGGATAACCGGGTACCCGCTCTGCGCATACCTCGCCCAGACCGCAAACATGGACTACGGAAAAGCCTTCCAGCTGCTCATGCTCGTGTTCATACCCTCAATCATCTTCATGTTCCCGGTCCTGGCGATGATCAACAAGGAAATTGAGGGCAAAAAGGAAATGCTCCGGATTCGGGCGAACGCGCCCCAAAATGACAACGCAACAGGATGACGGGAAGCTCCCGGGCAAGGCCGTTCTTGCCATCAGCCCCGGCTATGATATTTTAATAGAACCATGAAAGTTCCGTGCCCGATTTGCGGGAAGCAGGTTGAATACGCGGGCAACCCTTTCCGGCCGTTCTGCTCGGAGCGGTGCAAGCTGGTTGACCTGGGCAAGTGGATTGAGGAGCACTATCGCGTTCCCTCTGAAGAGCCGGCTCCCGAGCCCGGCGCGACCGAGGTCAAGGAGGAAAAAATCATCCAATGAGAGTGGCGCTGGCCAACTCCTGCCGCTTTCTGGGCGGGGCCGAGTTCTGGCAAATACGGTTCGCCAGATTCCTGCAGGGCCGGGGGGACGAGCTCAAATTTTTCATCCGTCCGGGCAAATTTTCGGAGCTGGTCGGTTCGGAAAAATTTCCCGCGGCAACAATCAAGATGAGTTCGGACCTGGACGCGCTTTCGGTTTTCCGGTTTTATTTTGCGCTCAAGGATTTCGGCCCGGAGATCATCCTTTTCAACGACCAGCGCGACCTCCGATTGGGCGTGCTTGCCGCGCAAATGGCCTCGGTGCCGCTCAAGGTTCAGCGCAAGGGCTGGAGCTATTTGAAGGGGAGTTTCCGCGACCGGTTCTATTACCGGCGGCTGGACTATGTGGCGTGCCTTTCGGATTACATTGAAAAACTGTTCACCCAAAAATTGGGCATGGACAAGTCGCGGCTCTATCATCTGCCGAACGGGGTTGAGCTTGAGAGGTTTTGCGGCGCGGACGGGGCGGCGCTCCGGCAAAGCCTGGGCATCGGCCATAGCGAGATCGTGATCGGGATGGCGGGCAGGCTGGAACGGCAAAAACGCCAGGCCGACTTGCTTCGCGCGGCCAAGGTCTTGATTGAGCGCGGGGTAAAGCTGCGCGTTTTGTTTGCGGGCGAGGGCAGGGAGCGCGGCGCCCTGGAATCCCTGGCCGGGAAACTTGGACTCGCCGGCCGCGCGCATTTCCTGGGTTTTGTGGACAAGATCGGCGATTTTTTGCGCAGTCTGGACATTTTTGCCTTTTGCTCGGAATGGGAGGGCATGCCCAACGCGGTGCTGGAAGCCATGGCCTGCGGCGCTCCGGTGGTGGCGGCCAACATTCCGGGGGTGAAGGAAATAGTCGCGCATGAAAAGACCGGGCTGCTTTACCCGGCGGGGGATGTCAACGCGCTGGCCTCGCGCATCGAGCGCCTGGTCGGGGACAGGCCTTTCGCGGAGCAGCTGGGAAAAAACGCGGCCCTGGCCATTGAAGAAAATTTTAACGAGCGCAAAATATTTATGGGGTTCAGGGATTGGCTCGAGGACCGGCTGGAAGCAAAGCGATGATGAAGTCATATCCAGGGGATGACAAGGCCAGGGAGCTGGTGGCTGCTGAGAACTGGGCGGAGGCCAAGGAGCTGCTGGAAACGGTGACCGAGGTCTTCGAGGGCGCCGGCCCGAATAACGACCTTGCGCTGGTGCTGGCCCGGACCGGGGAACGCGACCGGGCGTTTGACCTGATTGAAGAAGCGGAGTCCAAGCCGGACGCGGACATCCGGGTGAAGGTCAACCGCTATTTCCTCTCCCAGCTCTGCGAGTTCAGCGACAGCCGGGGCGAAGACGCGGCCAAGCGCGTGATCGACCTCACCCGGGGCGACGCCTCGCTCAAGCCCAAGCTCAGCATAATCATGCGCACCTACAACCGGCCGGACCTGATCACCGAGGCGGTGAGGAGCGTGTTGCGCCAGAAGCTTTCGGACTGGGAACTGGTGATCGTGAATGACGGCGGCGACCGCGAGGTGGACAAGGTGGTGGAGCGCATCTGGGACAAAAGGATGGTCTACGCTTACGCGATCCATTCCGGTCCGGCTGGAGCTTTTAACGTTGGACTAAGGCTTGCCCGGGGCGCTTATATCTCTTTTCTCGATGACGACGACCTGGTTTACCCCGAACATTACCACCGCGTGATCAGCCACCTGGAGGTCAACCCCGAGGTCAAGGCAATTTACACGGACTTGAAACTGGTCTGGCTGAACCGGGAGAGCGGCGCGGTGGTCGGCGAAGAAGCCCGTCTGGCCGGGCCTTACCAGCCGGCCAGGCTCCTGGGCGGGTTCTTCATAATGAACCTCTTGACCATGGTGCTCCGGCGCGAATGCCTGGAAAAAGTCCCGGGATTCCTCGAAGACCTGCGGAGCGCAGTGGATTGGGAATTCATGATCGCGCTGTCAAAGCATTTTAATTTTGAATACCTGCCCGGGGAAGGGGGGGAACTAAGGTATCATGAAGGACTTTTCCAGGTGGGCAAGCGCTCGGTCCTGGACAAGAATTTCCAGCGCAACCTGATCATGTACTATTGGGGCAACTCGCCTTTCTACAGCTGGAGCCCGGCCCAGTCGCGCCTGAGGGAAAAATTTTTTGTGGAACTGCAGAGGTTTCTGGACAAGCGGCCGGCGTTGATCGCGGGCCTGGAGTTGAGAAAGCTTTTCAAGGAGCCGGAATATTCGCTGTTCTACCAACTGGGCCTGGAGCTGGCCCGGGAGGAGCGGAAGCGGGAGGCGCTTGATGCCTATCTTTGCGCGCTGAGTCTTGCGCCTTACGAGTTCAAGGTCTGGGGCGGAATTCTGAAAGCGCGTCTTTTTTAAGGTTGTTTCCAGCCGCGGAGCCAACCGGCTTATTTCTCGAATTGCCGCAGCACGCCGGCCCTGAAAGATTGCTGCTTTTCGCGCATCTGCCCAAGATAGGACAGAATTTCTCTTGCCTCGTTATTGTCCGGCTCAATTGCGAGCCAGGTATTTGCGTATCCGGTCAGTTCGGTGAGCAGAAAATCAGCAATAATGAAGTCGGAGGGAGTCGCGTCCACAACCTTGAAATAAGTAAGATGGCTGTTGACCAGCAGTTTCCAGAGAAACCGGTCGTCCGGCTTTTCAGCCAGCCCGTCTTTGGCATAATTGATGGCATCATAAAGGTATCCCCGTTCATAAGCTTCCAGCGCCCTCGCTCGGAATTGTTCAAGGGATAGTTGTGCCCGCGGCTTCTGCTCGCCCGGCTTCAAATCGTAAATGGTGACAATTCTCCGATACCGGGGAAGGTAGCGGGAATAGATGATCCTTGCGCCCGGAAGCGGGGGCCGCCCGATATTGGCCGCATTCCTCAGGACCAGGACCTTGCCGTCGCCGGTTTCATAAGCCTTGTAATCTGGAGGAGGATTTCGCCCGATGACCAGATCGATCAACAGGGGGCGGGCCTTTTTAAAGATGAAACTATCCGCGATGAGATAATCCCCTTGTCCGGCGGCCAGATATTCTTTCAACGCCGGATAAGTTGTCGGCAGGCTGCCGAGCAGGCCGTCAAAATAGTATGCGTAGAAGGGTTTCCGGTCCAGGAATACTTTTCCCGGAGAGTTAATCAGGCCCTTTTGTTTGAGTTCCTGGGCCACTTCCCGCACCCCGCCTTCATCGCTGCGATAAAAACTTTCGGGCGATAAATGCCTTATTTCCCGGAAGAACCTGGAGTCAAATTCCAGGAAGTAGGAGATCAAGAGCAGGAATATCATGGCGGCCTGGACCGCTGCTGGTTTTTTTAGCCGGGGCATCGCAGAAGTCGTTTTCTCAACCAAGCTGACCCACCCTGCGGCGCCCAGGATCATTCCCAGTCCCAAAAGGGAATAGACGTAGCGGCTTTCCATCATATATGAGGTTGCAGCCGCGAACATGAAGATGAGGCATCCGATTCCGAGAAAAGGGTAGGTCTGTAGAAAGATTTGGTTCCTTGTTTTTTTTCTCCAGCGGGCGAGGAAAAAACCGCAGTAGAGGATGATCCCGGTCGTGACGATTCCTCCCAGCTTCTCGGACAGTTGGAGCAGGTACTTGGATGATACGATGGTCAGCTTCTTGCCCAAGTCCCAGATATTCGCTGCTTTTTTCTCTGCCTCGGGCTGTCGGTCCGGGTTCTGGTATTGCGTTCCCGGAATCGTGTCGGTGTCATACTCATCGCCGTATTCAAGCACTTGGTGGGAGATGACGATTTTAGATGGTGCTCGCGCGGTCAGCCCCCATTGGCCGGTGTGGACCCGGATGAAGAGCCAGAAGGGAAACGCGAAAATGATGAACCCCAAACTGATCGCGGAAGAGAGAATGACCATTTTTTTCCAGGCAATTCTCTTGACCAGGAGCCAGTATGCGGGAGAGATCACCAGCAGCATGGCCAAAATTCCGATGCCGATTTCCCGGGCGGTATAGGCCAGACCGCACAAGGCGCCGGCAACGAAGCTCAGGCCGGGTCTGGTCTTTTCAAGATGGAAAATCCCCAAGAGCAGCGAACCGGCAAAAAGAAGGGTGAAAAGCGGCTCCTTCAAAATCGCTCCGCCGTAACGAACGTTAAACGGGTTTAAAATAAGAAACATAAGCGCGAGCAGCCCGGGCTTGGCCATGCCCATTTTCCGGCTGATCCAGTACAAGGGAACAAACGTGAGTGCGCTCAGGATGATTGAGAACACGTGGGCCGCGGAAATCAGGTCCGGGAAAACACAGTTCAGCCCGGCGAGGCAAAAGCTGTAGAGGGGAGGCGCGGTCCGGCCGGGAAGCAATGACAGGTCATAATCCTTTTGAAAAAATTCGCCGCCTTTGATTTCCCGGGCGGTTCGCAAATAATAGGTCGTATCCGGGCGGCCCAGGTACTCGTAATTGTTGACCGTGGCGAGGAACACGAGTTCCACTCCGATCAGCAAGATCAAGAGGGATCGGCTGGAAATAAGGATTCGTCTGGCGCCGGGAAATAATTTCATCAGTGCTACAATTATAATTGAGGTTTGCTCGGGCTGCAAAAGTTTAAAAGGCTGCTAAAAATCCATTTAAACCCTGGCCCCTTGCGCAGCCCGCAACTCCTGACCGTTCGCATGTTTTACAACCGCCTGTTAAAATGGAATTCGCATGAAACAAGAGGGAAGGCCCGAGCTAGGGCGGGCTGGAATCAAAGTGGAACATGCAACCGCGAAGAGTTTGATCCGCGCGGAAAAATTCCGCGAGGCGCTGGAGTTGCTGCAAGGTCCCGCGGAGTGCGGTCCGACCGCGGAAATTCTCAACGACGCGGGAGTGTGCAGTTACCTCCTGGGCGATTTTGAGCGCGGCCTGGAGTTGTTCAGGCTTGCCCACCAGAAATCGCCGGATTACGCGCTCGCCAAAATCAACCTGTTTTACCTGGAAAAGGCTCTGGACTTGAAGCGCAATTATGACCTCACCTTCAGGAGCATCAACCATGACGGCATAAGCCCGGATGCGCCCCGGCCCAAAATCAGCGTGATCGTACGCACCTTCAACCGCCTTGAGTTTTTGCGCAACGCTCTCAATTGCCTGAAGGCGCAGGAGTTCAAGGACTTTGAGACCATAGTGGTCAATGACGGCGGGCCGGAACTGGTGGAGCAGGTTTGCAAGGAATCCGGGCTCCCGGGTCTGCGCTATTTTCGGTTTGCGCACGGCGGCCCGGCCGCGGGACTCAACCGCGGCCTGGAAATGGCGCGCGGAGAATTCATCGCCTTTTATGATGACGATGACGTTATTTATCCCAACCACCTGGCCGGCCTGCTCGGGCGTTTGGAGCAGGCGAGTGAGCCGGGCGTGGCTTATTCCGACGTCAGAATTAATTATTTTGACAGGAATGAAAAACTCCTCCGAAGCGAAATCCGGAGCGAGCCGGTGGTTGACCTTAAGACCTGTCTGCGCTACGAACCGATCTCGTCCATGCTGGTGCTGGTCAGCCGGGAGATTTTTGAAAAGCTGGGCAGGTTTTACGAACCGCTGGTCGTGACCGCGAACGACTGGGAGATGTGGATCAGGTTGCTCAAGCAGGGGTACAAGTTCCATCATCTCCCGGAGGTCACCGCGGAATTCCAGCAGCGCGACCGGCCTGACCGCGGCACCAGGCTCGGCCTCCTTGAACGCTACTACTACTCCAACCTGATGTTCTTCCTCCACCAGGCCATGACCCTTTTCAGCTTTCCCAAAGCCCCGGCCAACGAACGCGCCTACCGGACCGCGGTGGCGGGACTGGGCGGGCTGCTCCAAAAATACCCCGGCCTGGAAAAGAAGATCAGGCTCTACGGTTTTTATCACGCCCGGAGCGTGCACGGATTTTTTTATGAGCGCTACAAGAGCCTGGCCGAGTTCGGGAGCAATGATATCGCGCGCGACTTTCTCAAAATCGCGTTCCAGCTCAAGCCTTTTGAGCCCAGGCTCCTGGGGAGTTACATTGTTTCTCTTTTGGCTGGCGATCAGGAGGCGGGTTGATGCTTTGGGGCAAAGGAGGCAAAGGCCCGCTGGTGGCCGTCAATCACAAGCCGAGGTTTTGGCCGCGCTCGCCCTATTTCGGCGAGCAGTTCTTCAAGGAGGCCAGACGGCAGGGCCGGAGGGTGGCGCACTGGGAGAAAAAAGTCAAGCCCGACGTCATCCTGATGATCGACTGGACCCTGGACTTTGAGTTGCTCGAACGATACCGCTCGCAAGGCGTCAAGGTGGTGCTAAGGGTCGACGGCGTGGGGGTCAAGTCTCACGAGCAACCGGAAAAAAACAACCGGATTTACGCCACCTATCTCAAGTCGGACGCGGCTATTTTTCAAAGCGAGTTCTGCCGATGGGTCTGGAAAGAACTGTTTCCCCTGGACAAAACCTCAACCGTCATCCTCAACGGCGCGGACCAAAACATCTTCTCGCGCGAGGGTCCGAAAAACAATTTCGGGTTTGAGCATTTCATGGTCACCGCGGCGCGCTGGCGGCCGTGGAAGGCTTTGGACGTGGTGCTCGAGGTTTTTTCCCGACTGGACCGCGGAGACCTGGGACTGGTGGTGATGGGCGACGGCGCCTCTGTTCCGAAACACCCGCGGGTCAAGGCTCCTGGCAAGCTCGGGCACAAGCAAATGGCCAGGGTCTTCCGGGCCGCGGACCTGATGCTCTATGTCCCCTGGCACGATTGGTGCCCGAAGGTTGTCTCCCAGGCATTGGTCGCGGGGCTGCCGGTGGTCTGCTCCTACAAGGGCGGCACCAGGGAACTGGTCCAGGACTGCGGAATTATCGTGCGCGGGCCCAAGGATGACGCGGTCCCGTTCGAGCCCAACCCGGTGAATATCGATGAAACCGTTAACGCCGTGAAACAATTGCTGGCCAAGGGCGAACGTTGCCGTCCCCGGCCGGACCTCTATCTTGCCAGCATGGTTAATGAGTATTTCAACTTTTTTGAGAAGGTCCTGGGCAATGGCTGAAGAACTGGGTCTGAATAGGCCGGGCTGGAGATTCCTTTATGCTGATCCGGCGGGCAGGGAAATCGTCGCGCAATTGAGGGAAGGCGCGGGCCGGCTGGAGCTCTTCAAGACCACCACCGGCAGGAGGAGGATTTATATCTTCGCGCCGGCCGCGAGCCAGGAGCAATTCCTGGTCAAGGCCTATCTCCGGCCGCGGCTCGCCAAGCGGCTCAAGTACCTCTGGCGCAATTCCAGGTGCCGGCAGGAATACGTTGCCGCGGAAAAACTGGCCCGGCTCGGAATCCCCGCGGTCAAGGCCCTGGCCTTTGGATGCCGGAGTTCGGGGCTGCTCCCCGCGGAAGAACTGGTAATCGAACCGTACCTCGAAAAAGCCGAAAATTTCCAGCAGCGCTGGTCCAAGTCCGGATCGGGCCAAAACCAGGAACTCTTTGCCGCGCTTGCCGGACTGGTCGCGCTCATGCACGACAAGGGCGTGCTCCAGCGCGACTTCAAGCCCGACTCAATCCTCATTAAACAAGCCGCGGGAAAAATCGAACTCATTCTCGCGGACCTCGAGCGGATAAGGCTCCAGCGCAGGCCGCTCTCAACCAGCCGGCGGGTAGAAAACCTCGGCAAAATCATCCAATCGTTCTTCCGCGCTGCTTATTGCCCGGAACTGGATTTCCTGCTTGAGCAATATTCGAAGCAGAGCGGCCTGGAATTCAGCAGGGGCCAACTCCGCGTCCGGGCCATGCTCGGCGGCGTACGCCAGGCCAAAAAACAGGCCGAGGCCCGCAAAAGCTGGGCCAAAGCGAGCAACGAGCTGATTGAAAAATTCGAGTTCACCGGCGCCACGGTCCGCATGAGCCGGGAACTGGAAAGGGATGCAATCGAAAAATTCCTGGCCCGGATGCCTGCGCGCGGCCCCTGGGAAATCAGCGGAAAACAATTGGAAATCATTCCCGTGAAAAACGCCCAAAGCGCGATGGAAAAATATTTCTATCTGCGCGAACTGCGGGTCAGGTGCCGGCCGGTCTTGCTCGCAGTCGATTTCCATGCCGGGGAAAAAGCCCTGGTCGGCATCGCCCAGGAACCCGGCGCGGCTCCGCTAAAGGAATTCCTGACCCGACTTTCAGACCCGGACCAGGAAAAATTCTTCACCTCCCTCGGCCATTACCTCTTCCGCACCGACCTCCTCGGCCTGCTCAATCCCTCCCCCGCAAACAACCTCCTCGTCAAACCCTCAGCCGACACTTACGAATTCATCATCTCCCGACCGGATCTCTTGACCTCCAGCAGCCCGTCCCATGCCAATATCCATTCCTTTGAAAACTCCAGACAGGCGCAGAGGTTGTCCGAAGAGTTAACGCCAGGCGTGGAGCAAATTGCTCTGCTCAAAAAGGGCTTTGAAAGTGGCCGGCAAAAATTAGGGTGACCGTATTTAAGCCAATATTTACCGCATAATTAGCGCCTCGGACGGCCTTGACTTGAAGCAGCGTTGGGGCTATTCTCAATTTCAGCAAGGGCGCTCCCTTGCTTTATTCTTAAAGAGGGGGACAGGCATTGGACGAGAAGTACCGGCCGGAAATAATCGAGCCCAAGTGGCAGAAGCTTTGGGAGGAAAAGAAGGCGTTTGAGGTTGAGGTTGACGAACGCAAGGCCAAATACTACCTGCTTGAAATGTTTCCCTACCCCTCGGGCCGGCTGCACATGGGACACGTGCGCAACTACTCCATCGGCGACCTGGTCTCGCGCTACCGGGCGATGAAAGGCGAGAACGTGCTCCACCCCATGGGCTGGGACGCGTTCGGGCTCCCGGCCGAAAACGCCGCGATCGAAAACCGCACCCACCCGGCCAAATGGACCAATCAGAACATCGCCAACATGAAGACCCAGCTCAAGCGCCTCGGCTATTCCTACGACTGGCGCCGCGAGTTCGCAACCTGCGACCCCAAGTATTACAAGTGGGAGCAACTCATCTTCCTCAAGATGCTCGAGAAGGGCCTGGCCTACAAGGCCAAGTCGTGGGTGAACTGGTGCCCGAGCTGCAACACCGTGCTGGCGAACGAGCAGGTTGAGGACGGCTATTGCTGGCGTCACCCGGACACATTGGTCGAGCAGAAGATGCTCTCGCAATGGTTCTTCAAGATCACGGCCTACGCCGAGGAGTTGCTGGACTACACGGACAAATTGCCGGGCTGGCCGGAAAAAGTGCTGGTCATGCAGAGGAACTGGATCGGCAAATCCGTCGGAGCGTTCATCCACTTCCCGCTGGAAAAAACCTACGCCGACCCCGAGACCAAAGAGAAGATCGACAAGATCGTGGTCTATACCACCCGGCAGGACACGGTTTACGGCGTGACTTTCATGAGCGTCGCGCCGGAGCACCCGCTGGCGGAAATTTTTTCCAAAGGCACGGCCCAGGAACAAGCGGTGGCGGAGTTCTGCAAGCGGGTCCGGGCCGAGGAAAAATTCAAACGCACCGCTGAGGACTACAAGAAGGAAGGCGTTTTCACCGGGGCGCACGTTTTGAACCCGATGACGGGCAAGAAGGCGCCGGTGTTCGTGGCCAACTTCGTGCTCATGGAATACGGCACCGGCTGCGTCATGGCCGTGCCCGCGCACGACCAGCGCGACTTTGACTTCGCCAAGGTTTACGGGCTGGAAATCGCGCCGGTGGTGCAGGACCCGGCTCAGCCGGCGTTTGAGGGCAAGACCATGACCGCGGCCTACGTGGACGAAGGCGTGATGATCAACTCCGGCGAATACAACGGGATGAAGAGCGAGGACTTCCGGGCAAAGATCGCGGAGCGGCTGAAAGAGCTGGGCAAGGGCGGCCCGACCGTCAACTACCACCTGCGCGACTGGCTGATCTCGCGCCAGCGTTACTGGGGGGCGCCCATCCCGGTCATCTACTGCGACAAGTGCGGCATGGTCCCGGCGCCGGAAAAGGATCTGCCGGTCGAGCTCCCGCTGGACGTGGCGTTCGACCCCGACATCACCGGGAACCCGCTGGCCGGAGCGGAAAAATGGGTCAAGACCAAATGCCCCAAGTGCCAGGGACCGGCCCGGCGCGAGACCGACACCTTTGACACCTTCGTGGAATCCAGCTGGTATTTTGACCGGTTCGCCTGCGCCAATTACGAGAAGGGCATGATCGATCCCAAACAAGTCGGGTACTGGCTCCCGGTCGATCAGTACATCGGGGGGATCGAGCACGCCGTGCTCCACCTGCTCTACGCCCGCTTCTACACCAAGGCGCTCCGCGACCTCGGAATTCTCAAATTCGATGAGCCTTTCCTCAAACTGCTCACCCAGGGAATGGTGATCAAGGAGTCTTTCTCCTGCCCCGGCCACGGAAAGCTGCGCCAAGACCAGATCACCAAGGACGACAAATGCGCGGTCTGCGGCGCGGCGGTTGGCGAGAAGGTGGTTGAGGAAGGCAAGCCCCCGGTGCGGGTGTGCAAGGGTCACGGCTACTTTTATCCGGAAGAAGTCAAGGCCATGAAGTGCCCGGTGTGCGGGCTTGCAATCGATACCGGCCGCAAGGAAAAAATGAGCAAGTCCAAGAAGAACATCGTGGACCCGCAGGGGCTCATTGAAAAATTCGGAGCGGACACCGTCCGGCTTTTCCTATTGTTCGCGGCGCCGCCGGAAAAGGAAATCGACTGGAGCGACGAGGGCGTGCTCGGAGCTTTCCGGTTCCTCAACCGGATCTGGGCGCTCGCTTGCAAGAACATGGACAAGCTCAAGCCGGCCGCCGGCGAGAGCTGCAATTTTCTGGCCGGGGAAAATGACGAGGCCGAGCTTTACCGCAAAATCCACCGCACCATCCGGGACGGCACCGACCGGATTGACAAGTTCATTTTCAACACCGCGATCAGCGCCATGATGGAACTCTACAACGAGCTGAGCTCCTTTGACCCGGAAAAAGGCGACCGGAAAAAACGCTTCGCTCTGGTCAAGCAGGGACTTGAGACCTTGATCGTGATGATGAACCCGTTCACCCCGCACCTCTGCGAGGAACTGTGGGCGGAACTCGGGCACAAGGAATTGCTCGCGGCCGCGCCCTGGCCCAAGGCCGACGCCTGCGCCCTGGAAATGAAAAAATTCCTGCTGGTGGTCCAGGTCAACGGCAAGGTGCGCGCCAGGATCGATGCGGACTGCGGCGCTTCCGAGCAGGAGCTCAGGGAACTGGCGCTGGCCAATGCCAACGTCCAGAGCCACCTCAAGGGCAAGGCCGTGAAGAAGGCGATTTACGTCCCGGAAAAACTGCTCAACCTGGTAACCGGCTGAAATGCGCGTCATCGATTTCGACCAGCTCGCCTCGGCCGGAATCCCGGCGTCCGGAATCACCATCGGCGCGTTCGACGGCGTGCACCTCGGACACCGCGAAATCTTCCGCGCCCTCACCGGCCTGTGCGCCCAAAGAAAAGTCCGCTCCGTTGCCATCACCTTCCAGCCGCTCCCGCGCGAGGTGTTCGGGGCAACCCAGAAGAAAATCGCCATCCTCTCTTTTGAGGAGCGCAAGCGCAGGATCGCCACCTGCGGAATCGATATCCTGGTGGTGATCCATTTCACGCGCGAGTTCGCCGGACAATCAGGCGGCGAGTTCATGGCCAAGGTCCGCGCCGGGCTGCACCCGCGGCTCATGGTGGTGGGCCATGACTTCAGCTTCGGCCGCGGCAAGAAGGACGACCTCAACTGGTTGAGCAAATACTGCGCCCGATACGGAATCGAATTGAAAGTCCTGAAGGCGGTGAAGCGGGCCGGAGAGATCGTCAGTTCGTCCCGGATCCGCACCCTGCTCAACCGGGGCGAACTCGAAGCCGCGGCGCGCTTCCTGGGAGAGCCATACAAGCTGGAGGGCACGGTGGTCCGCGGGCATCACCGGGGCAAGGGACTGGGAATCGCCACCGCCAACCTCAGCTGGAAAAAAGAGCTTATGGTCCCCACCGGAATTTACGCGGCCTGGGCCTGCTACAACCATGAGCGCTGGCCCGCGGTGGTCAACATCGGTTACAACCCCACTTTTGGCGACCAGCAGCTTTCCATTGAAGCGCACCTGCTCGGTTTTACCAAGGACCTTTACGGAAAAACACTCCGACTGTCGCTCCTGAAAAAAATTCGGGACGAGAAGAAGTTTGAGAATGTGGAAGACCTGGTTGGTCGGATCAAAAAGGACATCGCGGTTGCCAAGGCCCACCTGGGGGTCAAATGAAGAACTGGCGCACCTGGGCCGGGGTCCTGGTCAGCGCGTTTTTCATCTGGATCGCGCTGCGCCAGGTGAAGGACCCGGCCGCGTTTTTCAATTCCTTCCGGGAGGTGCGGCTCTGGACGCTCATTCCCATCCTGATTACTTATGCGCTGGTGATGCTGGCCAGGGCATGGCGATGGGACTACATCATGAAGAGCCAGGTCCAGGTCCGGTTCGGCTCCAGCCTGATCGGGCTGATCGTCGGATACATGGCCAACAATATCCTGCCCTTCCGGGCCGGGGAGCTCATCCGCGGCGTGGTGGTTTCCAGGAGGGAAAAGAAAGCCTTCGCCCCCATTTTCGCCTCGGTGGTGGTGGAGAGGATTTTTGACAGTCTCGCCATTCTTTTTTTCCTGGCCGTGATCCTGATCTTTCTCCAATTCCCGGCCGAGCACGCGAGCCTCAAGGACGCCTTGCGCAAAGGCGGAATTGCCGCTCTGGCCGGAGCTCTCGGGCTTATGGTCTGCCTCTACCTGCTTTATTTTTACCAAGAGCCGGCGTTGAAGTTAGCCTCCAGGATCCTCAAGCCATTTGGCGGCCGGATTCGCGAATTCGGGATTAGAGAGCTGGAAAAATTCAGCCAGGGACTGATCATCCTGGGCAAGCCTTCGCGCATGATCGTGGTCATGGGACAGTCGTTCCTGGTCTGGCTGGTCAACATGCTGCCCATCTGGTTAGTGGGGATAGGCTTCGGCGTAAAATTGAGTTTCATGGGAACCCTGCTTCTGCTCTTCCTGGGCGCGTTCTCCGCGGCCATTCCCGCGGCCCCCGGTTTTTGGGGGACCTTCCATTACATGACTTCCAAGGGTTTGATATTCCTGGGCGTGCTCGGTCCCGAGCCCGCGCTCTCTTTCGCCATCGTGCTCCACGCCCTCTACTATTTTCCTTCCAGCATCATCGGGCTGCTTCTGCTCTGGAACGAGGGATATTCCGTTTTCGAACTCGGCCGGCGGGGCCGGGCTGAAGAAGCAGACCGCGCCGGCATGGAATAGGTTCCGGACCTGGCCTGGCTTGCGCTCCCGGCCGTTGCCCCCGCCGAAGGAACTCTTGCTTATGACATCAGGATGCCTTATGCTTTGACTTGCGCAGCGCAGGAAAAGGCATAAGCCTCAGACGACTCCATCGCTTGCTTTTACGGACCGCAATTTGTTATATAATTGAGAAAACCGGGGTGAGAGGTTAGGCATGGATAGATCAAGGGTAGTTCTCGCCATTCTCTTGGCCGGAGTGTTGGTTGCGGGCTGCAAGGGGTTTGGCCGGGACAAAAGCAAGACCGACGCCGGGGTTGAGGCGATCAGCGTTGAGGCTGCGGTTCCTGAGCGGCGGACTCTGGCTGAGACGGTTCAGGTCACCGGCAACCTGGAGCCGATTGAAAAGGCCGACGTCTATGCGCAGCAGAGCGGGATCGTCAGGGAAGTTTACGCAATTGAAGGCGACAAGGTCAAAAAAGACCAGTTGCTGGCGAAAATAGACGACAACGAGATATCGATCAGCTACCGCCAGGCCAAGAACAGTTACGAACTGCTGCGAGAAAAGTATTCCAAGTACCTTGAGCTCTACCGTGAAAAGATGGTCTCGGAACAGGAGTTCAAGGACCTGGAGCGCAGTTACAAGGACGCCGAGAGCAATTACCGGCTATACAGCATCCGGCTGAGCAACACCCAGCTCCGCTCGCCCATCAATGGCGAGGTGGTGTCCAGGAGCTGCGAGCCGCACCAGTTCCTGGGCGGGATGGAAAAGGCTTTTACCGTGGCCCGCCTGGACAACTACAAGGTCACGATCTTCGTCACCGAGGCCTCGCTGAGAAAGTTGAAGCTCCAACAGGACGTGGCGATCAGGATTGACGCGGTTGATTCCGACACGGCCGGATACCCGCACCGGGGATACATTGCCGAGATCGCGGCCCAAGTGGATGCTTCCACCGGAACGGCCAAGGTTGAGGTCACGGTGCCGGAGCCCCCGAATTACGCCAAGCCCGGGATGTTCGCCCGGCTCAAGATCATAACCGCGCTCAAGACCGATGTCCTGACCATACCCAAGAAGGCGCTGGCGCGCGAAGAGCCGCCGGAGGTCTGGGTGGTCAAGGGCAACAAGGTTGAACTCAGGCAGATCCAGGCCGGCCTGGAAGACGAAGCCCATATGGAAATCACCGCGGGAGTGGTCGAAAACGAACTGGTCGTGACCGCGGGCCAGGAGGCCTTGAGCGACAAGAGCAAGGTGAGAGTGGTAAATCTCCCGGTTGCTCCCGAGTCCTCCGCTCCCGGTTCCCAGGCCGACAAGCCGCAAACTCAAAATAATGGCGCACCCGGGCCCGGGACCGTGAAAGAGCCGGCCGGCGCCTCCTCCCCAATGGGCGCAGAGGATCAGAAGAAGAAGTGAATTTCGCAGAATTCGCCATCCGCAGGCCGATCGCGATACTCATGATGGTGGTCGGGGTAATCCTGATCGGCGTCGTATCCTCCAGCAAAATTCCGTTCACGCTGCTCCCGGACATAACCTACCCCAAAGTAACCATCAGGACCGAGTACCCGCACGCGGCTCCGGAAGAAGTCGAGAGCCTGGTCACCAGGCCCATTGAGCAGGCGGTCGGCATCATCCAAAACGTGGTCAAGCAGAGCTCGGTTTCCCGGCCGGGAATGAGCGAAGTGGTGGTGGAATTCCGCTGGGGAATCGACATGGACGTGGTGGTGATGGACATCCGCGAAAAATTGCAGCTGCTTGAGGGGTTTTTGCCCGAAGGCATCAAGAAACCGGTGCTGCTCCGCTATGACCCGAGCACCGACCCGATCATGACCATCGGCATCGCCGGCAAGCTGGAGTTGTCCGAGCTCAGGTTTTTGGTGGAGCGCGAGATCGAGCGGGAGCTGGAGCGGATCGACGGGGTGGCCGCGGTCAAGGTTGAAGGCGGGTATCAGGATGAAATAGTTATCGAGCTGGATGAGCCGAAGCTGACCAGGTTCAATTTGACGCCGGACCAGGTGATTGACCGGCTGCGGAGAGAAAACATCAACCTGGCCGGTGGCACCCTGACCGAAGCCGGGGAGGAGCTTTCGGTCCGCACTTTGAATGAGTTCAGGAACCTGGAGGAAATCGAGAGTATCGTCATCAGCACCGGCGCTTCCGGCGGGCAAGGAATCTCCGGGCTGGCGGGTTTGGGCTCGCTTGGCGGCGGCCTGGGGGCTATAGGCGGCCTGGCCGGAATGTTCATGGGCGGGGGGCTCAACTTTTCCGGATTGGGAAGTTTTCTTCCCGGCATTGCTCCCGCGGGACAAGCGGAGCAGATTTCCGTGCCGATCCGGCTGAGGGACATCGCCAAGGTAAGGGCCCGGCACAAACCGCGCGAGGAGATCGTGCGGCTGAACGGCCAGGAATGCATCAAGGTTTCCATATACAAGGAAGGCGACGCCAATATTGTTCAGGTCGCGGGAATTGTCAACAAGTCGCTGTCGAAGATCAAGGACAACCTGCGGATCGAGCCTCCGGGCCGGGCGGAACTGCGCAAGCTCAGGTCCCCGGTTGAGAAAATCAAGCGTTTCGTCAACTGGTGGGTTTACCTGTTTTTTTACTTTCGGCCTTTCACGATCTATGTTCCGCAGCCCAAACTGGCCGACAGTATCGAGATCATAACCATCTCGGACCAGAGCACCTTCATCAAGGACTCGGTTTTCTCGGTGGTCCAGGCCGTGCTCTGGGCCGCGATCATCGCGATCCTGATCCTTTACGTGTTCCTGCGCAACATACCGAGCACCTGGATCATCGGGCTCGCCATCCCGATCTCGGTAATCGCCACCTTCACGCTGATGTATTTCACCGGCATAAGCTTTAACACCATGAGTCTGGCCGGCCTGGCCATGGGAGTGGGCAACGTGGTGGACAATTCCATCGTGGTGCTTGAAAACATCCTCCGCCACCGGGCGAAAAGCAAGGATTTGAAGGCGACCGCAATCAAGGCCACCGGCGAGGTCGGCCTGGCCATTATTGCCAGCACCACCACCAACATCATCGTGTTTTTCCCGATCCTGTATGTGGAGGGGATGTTCCGGCAGGTGTTCGGAGACCTGGCTCTCACCGTGACTTACAGCATGATCGCCAGCGTGTTCGCCGCCATGGTGCTGGTGCCGATGCTCGCCGTGCATATCGGCGAACGAGTCAAACTTCCCAGGAAACTGGCCGACCCGGACCTGGTGCAGGAGGGTCAGGAGGACGAGGAACAAGAGAGGATCGAATTCAAACTGCCCCGGCTCCCGGCTTTCAAGGAATTTGAAGGGACCAACAACCTGGCGCTGAAAGGAATTGAATACTTGCTCCTGCTCGCGGGCTGGGTCTTGCTCGCAGCCTATCGATTCCTGATCTGGGCGGCCGGAAACCTTTTCCTCACCCTGCTCAAATTCCCCTTGCGCTGGTTCGATAAAACTTTCTTTTCGCTCAAGATGAGTTACCCCCGGCTGGTGGCCGCCACTCTAAAAATGCCGCTGAAGGTCTTTTCAGGCTCGCTCGCGATTTTGATCCTCGCTTTTATCGGGCTCTTCTTCGTGGGGTTTGAGCTTTTGCCGGATGTTGACCAGAACGAATTCCGCTTGCATCTCCGATTGCCCGTGGGCACCCCCATTGCCGAGAGCGACCGAAGGGACTCCCTGATCGAAACCCGGATCAAGTCAATCCCGGGCGCGGACAAGATCACCAATCTTTTCAGCACCGTGGGCGCGAGCGGGGTGTCCGGGGAAATGGAAGCGGAAAAGAGCGAGAATTTGGGAGAGGTTGTTGTCACCCTGGCCGGCCGGGGCGACCGGGATTTCTCGGACAACCAAATGATCTCTCGGCTCCGGGGCTTGCTCCGGGACGAGGTGAACCTGGAATGTTATTTTTCCAAGCCGCAGCTTTTCAGCTACAAGAATCCGGTTGAAATTGAAATCGTGGGCTATAACCTGGCCGAGTTGCGCCGGGCCAGCCAGATGGTCATGAGCGAGCTGGCCCTGATCCCCGGACTGGCCGACGTCGACAGTTCGGTGAAGGAAGCCAATCCGGAAATAGCGATCAACGTGGACCGCGAGCGCGCCGCTCACTTTGGCCTGAGCGCAAGCCAGATCGCGGAAGTGCTGCAGAAAAAAGTCAAGGGCGCGCTCGCCACCAATTTCCGGGAGCGCGACCGTCAGACCGACATTGTGGTTGAGGTCAGCGAAAAACAGAGGGCGGACCTCGGAGACCTTGCCAATCTCAGCATTCCGGTGCCGGGCCGAGACCCGGTGCCGCTCTCCGTCCTGGCTGACATTCATCCCGACCAGGGACCGGGTAATGTGACCCGGGTAAGCGGGACCCGGGTGGCGTTGATCAAAGCCAATCTTAACGGCATCAACCTGGGGCAGGCGGTAAGAGCCATCAATCAACAATTGAGCAAAATCGATTTTCCCCACGGGACTTACTACCGCATCACCGGACAGAACGAGGAGATGAAGAAGAGCATTTCCAGCCTCTACCTGGCGATCTTCCTGGCGGTGTTTTTGGTTTACATCTCGCTGAGCGCGCAGTTCGGAAGCCTGCTTCATCCCTTCGTGATCATGTTCGGAGCCTTCTATTCCCTGATCGGGCTCACCACCCTTTTCCTCATTACCGGCACCGCCATCAATGTCTTCAGCCTGATCGGAATCATCATGATGATCGGCAACAGCGTCAACGCCGCCATCCTCATGGTAGCCACCATTAACGAACTGCGGGCCAACGGTCTGGAAAGGAACGAGGCCATTGTCCAGGCCGCTCAGTTCCGCCTGCGGCCGAACCTGATCACCAGCTTGAACACCATTGTCGGCATGATCCCGATGGCGCTCCCGATCGGCGAGGGATATGAATTTCGCATCCCCATGGCGGTCGCGGTGATCGGCGGCCTGAGCTCTTCCCTGATTTTCAGCCTGACCGTGGTGCCCTCGGTTTACCTGGTCCTGGACGAGGCCGGCGAAAAGGTCAAGGCCCTTCTCCGGAGGGTTTGATTGAAAATCGCCGAGTTCTCAGTCCGTTACCGCGTCGCCGTGATCATGCTTTACATCACCGCCTGTCTTCTGGGCATAATCAGCATCCGCAAAATCCCCCTGGAATTCATGCCCAAAATGGACATGCCTTTCATCAACATCATCGTCAGTTACCCCGGCTCCAGCCCCGCGGAGATGTGCAAGAACCTGGCCGAAAAAGTGGAAGAGGTGATCAGCACCATGCACGGGATCGAGCGCATCGAAACCCATTGCGGGCAGGGAAACGCCGAGATCGGAATAATGTTGAGCGGCGAGTCGAACACCGAATACCAGGTGCTGGAGGTGCGCGAGCGGCTGGAGCAGATCAAGAACCAGCTGCCCTCCGACCTGCCCCCGATCCTGGTTTTCAAGTTTGACACCGACCAGATGCCGGTGATTTTCGCCTCGCTCAGCGTCCCCCATACGCGCGAGCATTACGGCGATCTCCTGGAACAGCTGGTCGTGCGGCCGCTCAAGACCGTGGACGGGGTCGCGGACGTCCAGTTTTTCGGCATGGAGGAAAAGCGGGTCAAGGTCGAGATCGATCAGAACCTGCTGAACGCTTACCGGGTGAGCATAATCGAGGTTTACGGCTCGCTGATGGCGAACAACCTGAACCTGAGCCTGGGCAGCATTGACCATTTGGGCAAAAAGTATTCGGTGCGCGTGGTCGGCGAGTTCAAGAAACTGGACGAGGTCCGGAATCTGCGGATCCGGCCGGATCTGGCCCTGTCCGACATTGCCCGGGTTGATTATGAATATATGAAGCCGCTTTTCCGCGCCAGGTTCAACCGCAACCCGGCTTTTATGCTGATGCTGCGCAAGGAGGCGGGCGCAAATACGGTTGGAGTATGCAACGTCGTGCAGGCCAAGCTGGATGAGGTGCTCAAGGATCCGCAGCTGGAGGGGGCCGAGGTCAAAGTCTGGTTCAGCCAAGCCGAGGAAATAACGACAGCGGTCAACGATTTGAAAAGCTCGGGGCTGATGGGCGCGCTGCTCGCCTTCTTCGTGCTCCTGCTCTATCTGCGCGACATCCGGGCCACGATCATCATCTCCCTCGCCATCCCCACCGGGCTGCTGATCACGGTAATGGTCATGTACTTCATGGGTTACAGCTTCAATGTCATAACCTTGAGCGGCCTGGTCATCTCGGTGGGCAGCCAGGTGGATTGCTCCATCGTGGTGATGGAGGTGATCTACACCCACCTCGAGAAGGGCAAGAGCCGGCTGGATGCGGCCATTCACGGCGCCGACGAGGTCGGATTGGCGATCATAGCCAGCACCTCAACCAATATCATCGTTTTCCTGCCGCTGATTTTCAGCAAGCACAAGGAAGTGTCGGTGTTCATGGGACAGCTCGGCGTGGTCACGGTCATCGCCAACCTGATGAGCCTTTTGGTCAGCCTCACGCTCATTCCGCTTTTGGCCAGCATCCTGATCAAGAGCAAAAAAGAATACCGCGCCAAATGGTTCACCTGGGTTGAAAACAAAATGACCGGCTGGCTCGGCATATTCCTTAACCACCGGGCGGCGTCCCTTTTCATATTGTTTGCCGTGTTTTTCTTTTCCATGTCCCTGTTCTTCATCCCCAAGGTGATTGAAAAAGAATCCATACCCAAGGCCATGCAGCACATTATTGAAATCCGTCTCAGATATGACCACAAACCAACCGAAGAGGAGATGGACCAGAAGCTGCAGGAATTGGAAAAGCTGCTCTTGCCCTACAAGGATGCCTGGGAAGTGGACACCGTGACCTCGGTGATAACCCCCCAGTTCAGCCAGCTCTTCCTGGTCATGAATAAAAAACGCAGTTCCGGCAACAACGTGGACGTTTTGAGAGAAAGGGTCAAGGGGCTGCTGGAGAAAAAGGTTGACTGGCCGGGAGTGACGCTCATTTACGAGACGCAGCAGATGGGGGGCGGGCCCGGAGGAGGCGGGCCGAATCCAACGACCATCAAGGTCAAAGGAGACGATCCGGACCAGGTCTATCTTTTTGCCGAAGAAATCCGGAGGCGGCTGATGCCTCCGGAGCAGGAAGAGCCGGAGGGGGAGAAAAGAAAATTCGGCGCCGCCAAGACGGGCTCCACTATCAAGGAGATACCGGAACTGGAAAAAGAGGGCGGCCGGGAGTTGTACGTGGAAATCGACCGCGAACTGGCCCAGAAGTACGGCTTTGATCCCAGTCAACTGGCTTTTTCCATCGGGTATATGATCCGGGGCGCCACGGTCGGGAAATTCACGAGCCAGGACCGGCAACTGGACCTCTATCTCCAGCTCCAGGAGGCTGACCGCAAGACCATGGACCAGCTCAAGGAGATGAGCATCAAGAACCTGAAAGGGGAAGAGATCCCGCTCAAGAACATCGCCAAGTTTACAATCAAGGGCGTGCCCGAGCGCGTGCGCCGGGAGAACCGGAGGTTTACGGTCAGAATCCGGATTGTGCCCAACGTTCGGGACTTGAGTCTGGTCCGGAAAGAGGCGGCCGCAAAACTGGCCGATTACAGGCTGCCCAAGGGCTACGTCTGGGTGATGGGCGAGGAATACGATGAGATGATCAACATGCTCTATGACCTGATCTTGAGCATGCTCCTGGCAATTGCCCTGGTATTTATTATCCTGACCATTCAATTTGAATCGTTCCTGCTGCCATTCGTGATCATGTTTGAAATCCCGCTCGCCGCCATCGGAGTGTCTTTCTCGCTCGCCGCGACCAGGAGCACTTTTAACATTCTTTCCGGGGCCGGGGTGCTCCTGCTGGTCGGGATCGTGGTCAACAACGCCATCGTGCTGATCGACCATGTGCATAACCTGCGCAAACAAGGACTTTCCACCCGCGAAAGCCTGCTCCGAGGCTCGCGCGACCGGATGCGTCCGATTGCCATGACTTCGCTCTCCACCATTATCGGGCTGGTGCCCATGGCCATAGGACTCAATGATACCGGCAGGATGGTCTATTCCCCGCTGGCCATCGCCGTGATCGGCGGGATGCTGGTGAGCACTTTCTTCACCCCCCTGGTCATCCCCCTGATTTTCTCGCTGACCGACTCCGTCGGAGCTAAAATAAAAAAAGTCTTTGACACGCTCAGGCAATCGTAAATGACCTCGGCAAAGGAAAAATATATTTTCATCCTGGCGAGCCTGGCCCTCTCCGCAGGAGCCGCGTTCTTCTTCTTGCGCGGCGCTCCCGCGGCTTTCCCGGTCGATGACGCATATATCCACCTTTGCTATGCCCGGAGCCTGGCGGACGGGGCAGGGTTCTCGTTCAACGCGGGAGAGCCCAGCTTCGGCACTTCCAGCCCGCTTTGGGTGATGCTGCTGGCGCTTTTTGTCCGGAGCCTGGATTCAACTCTGCTCATCCGCGCCTTGTCCTGGGCCGCGCTCTGGACCATCCTGGCGTTCTCCGCGCTGATCATCTCGCAATCCCTCAGACCGGGCCTGGGGCCGGCGCGAAAAACAACCTTCGAAAGATATTTCTTCCCGCTGATGGCCGCGGCCCTGCTCGCGGCCTCCGGCAATTTCCTCTGGATCACCTTCTCCGGAATGGAAAGCGGCCTCTGGGTGGCCCTGGCCCTGGCCGCGGTCTATTTCCTGGTCCGCAAAAACCCGTCCTGGGCCGGATACCCGGTCCTCGGATTAACCGCGCTCTGCAGGATGGAAACGGCATTTTTACTCGTCATCGTTTTTCTCTGGCAACTGCTCAATGTCAAGGACAAGCGCAAAGTCCTGGCCGGGTTTGCGATTACTCTCGCGCTCGCCGCAAGTTTTTACGTGTATGCGCACTTTCGGCTGGGAACTTTTTCGCCCACCACCCGGGCCGGGAAACTCGCCAGCGACTTGTTCAACGCCGGACTTTCGCTGCGGGGCGGATTCGCGTTCCTGCAAAGAAATATCGCCTATCTCCGCCTGACCCAGCCGGGCGCGCTGGTTGCTCTCGGCCTGGCCCTGCTCGGGCTCGCCCTCTGGGCCGTCTCTCCCCGCCGGGCCCAGGTCGGACCCGCGGGGGTCACGGCCTTTTTTGCCCTCGCGATTTTTTTGTATCACGACCAGTTTTTCAGGAGCACCGCCGCCATCACGCCTTTCCATAACTTCAGGTACCAGGTTTTCTTTTTTCCGGCGCTGGCTTTGGGCCTGGCAAGGATTTTCGGCGAGGCCTACAGCGCGCTGAACAGCCGCCCGGCAAGAGCCATGACGGTGATCATCTTGCTCGCCTTGCCGGGCTTTTATCGTCTCGCGCCCTGGCATGACCTTTATCTCGGCCAGTGCGCTCACGTCCGCGACGTGCACATCAAAGCCGGGGAGTGGTGCAAGACAAGCCTGCCGGAAAAAGCCAGGATTGCCTGCTTTGACATCGGCGCGCTTAAATTTTTCTCGGACCGATACGTGATTGACCTGGGAGGACTGGTTGATCCCGCGGCCCATCCTTATCTGCGCCAAAGGGCGGTCGGACCGTACCTCCAAAAAATGTCCGCCACCCATTACGCCGAACTGGGCACGCCCGGCTCGGAAAGGCTGCTGGGCGTGAAGAAAGACGCCGGAAAACTCTACCAGCTTGTCCCCCTGGCCTATTTCCCGGGCAAGAGAATGCGCGAACCGGTCCTGCTCCATTCCTGGGAAATGAAAATCTTTGAACTCAAATGGCTGGAAACCCCGAAATGAAAAAGGAGGCGGAGCTGTGAAACGGTTTTGTTGGTCCTGGTTGTCCGCGGTCGTGCTGCTGTCATTATTTTTTCCCGCGGGTTCAACCGCGGAGCAGAAGCTCCGGGACGCGGACGTGATCATCGGCCTGGGGTTCGGTCCGGCCAGGGATAAGAACGGCCGGCCCAACCCGGAATTGCTGAGGAGGGTTGAGAAGGCGGTGGAAGTCTATAAGCAAGGCTTTGCGCCCAACATAATCTTCACCGGCTCTGATACCGGAGCCGGCTGCGAGGCGGAGGTGATGAAGGAATCCGCGATTGCGCTGGGAGTGCCCGCGGAAAATATTTTTACCGAGACCAGGGCCGTTGATACCATTACCAACGCCAAGTATTCGGTGGAAATCATGAGCCGGCACGGCTGGAAAAGCGCCATTCTGGTTTCCAATCCCTACCACGTCCATCGCGGAGAGTGGCTGTTTGAAGTCAACCCCGGCATTGAAATCCAGACCGCGGCCGCGAAAACCCCCAAAAATCCCTTCTACCATCTCGCCACCCTGACCCACGAGTACATTGCCTGGACCGGATACTTCCTCCAGAATTCCCGGAAAAAAGCCAAAGCGCCATAATCAGGGTTGGCGCCAAAATTCAAAGTTAATGGCGGAGCAGTTTTATTCCCGGGTCAGCGGCAAAATCTCGAAGAGATAAATCCGGCGCTTTTCATTGCTCATTACTTGCTCGAGGCAGGGGCCTTCCAGGAATTCCTCCAGCCGCTGCCGGCCATAAATAAAGCAGGCAGGCAAATCCCAGGGTGGTCGCAAGAATTATTAGAAAAAATGTGACATATTTTATCATAAATGAATTTTGCGCTATTTAACTTCTTCCGCGTGGCCGATAAATCGGAACTCAAATAGCTGCAAGTGAGGATTTTTGGAAGCTTTAAAGGCATAAACAAGTTTGCGATCAATTTCCCGGCTTACAATCGTTCCTCTAACGTATTTGCCCTTGGAGATTTCCTCTTCGATGTAGCCCATGTAGCGGTGCAACTGACCCATCACTTTGTCAGAAGCCTTTCCTTTCTTTAGCTCAATTACAACGTAATGCTTGTCGGAATCGATGGCCAGAATATCGATAGGCCCGATTAGAGTCGGATACTGACGCCTGATTAGCTTCAGACCTTTTTCCAATTGCTCCAGGTTCAGTTCCAGAAAATCCTCAAGCATCTTTTCCCGGAAACGCAAGCTCGCATACTCTTCCAGGTTGAGTGGTTTTCTTTCTTTGAGCATTCCCTTGCTCAGCGCATCCGAATAGACCCGCAAAGCTTGCGGAAGCTTGGAGGTTGTTTCGTAATAGTCCAGGGCGTCTTCCAGGGTTGCCTTTCTCGCAGGGTCGCCGTAATGGCTGAACCAATCCTTTTCAGAACCGAATTCGGTGTAGCAATATTCCCTATGATATTTTCGGACCAGGCCGTGAACCTTCTGCCAATATCTTGCTGGTACGCCAATTCTTGCCTTGGGCCCCCTCCCTTCGCAGCAGACGTAATGAGGGAAGCAAAGGAAATCCAGGATGTATGACGAATCCAGTTCAATGGTATGCAGTATGCTCCTTCTGCGAGGATGCGCCCGGACTCGGCCTCCGGAAATGATCGGCACATTCCCCAGAGAAGCCCATAACCAGTCTTTTTCTTCGCCGGCAAGCTGTCGATATCTTCTTATTCGCTCAATTACTTTTCCCAAGTCTTCCGTGTCCTGAGCGCGACTTACAAACAATATGAATTCATTTTTGGTTATGCCTCGTTCATTGCTGTCGCCCGGGAAATTCAATAATAAATCCAGCAGGAACATGTGCGGGAAAACTTTTATTTTCCTGCCTTTGGAAAAACTCGGGTTAGACAACTGATATTTCAGGATTTGGTCTCCGATGATTTCGGCCTTGCCCCTGGAATTTAGAAATTTTTCTCCAGCCCTGGTTATAAAAACTTCGCTTTTGGCGTCAACCCAGGCCAGACCAAGTGTGCTGAAGACCACCTTGTTCATGCGGCTGATCGCTGAATAATCGCTGGCGGTGTAATGTCGTTTGGCTTTTCGCAATTCAATCAGACCCTTTTTGATAAGGGCATCCGTGTATTCGTCCTGAACCTCGCGCCAGGGTTTCCCTGCGTAGCCCGCCAAGATCCGCAAACGGCGATAAATGACGGGAAGCGTTTCTCGGCGTATGGCAAATCCCTTGGGTTGATGCCAATATTCCGCGTTATTGACAAACTCCTCAAAATAGTCTTTCCAGAATTGGTCTCTGAAAACGAGCCGGGAAGTGGCCATGGCTTGTCTAGCTCCTATGGTTGTTTATCAAGAGGATTTTTCCCGTGAAAAGGTTTTTTCTCAGATTTTCGCCCGAGGAGACGCAGAATTCGGGGGACAGGTCGATGCCGATATAATTCCGGCCCAGGTTCTTGGCGGCAACGCAGGTCGCGCCCGCGCCGCAGAATGGATCTACAACTACATCCCCTTCATGAGTTTTGCCCTCGGTCTGGCAGCGCGCAAAGGTGTACATGGCGATCAGGCGGTTGGGAATGCTCACCGGGAAGGGCGCGGGATGGTTTACCCGTTTGACGTCTTCAGGATAGAGGGGCCAGATTTGCCGGGTCAGGTCCATCCATTCCTTTTCATCAAGCCTGCTTGCTTCCTTGAGCTCCTGCTCGATCTGCCGGGGTTTGCCGTCTTTAACAAAAACGCTGATGAACTCTATGGTGTTCTGCTCATAGATGTTGGGAGGATATGGATAAGACCCGAACATTTTTTCGGTGGTCTGCTTTTGCCAGATGTAGAGGCTATAGCGTTTAAGCTGCAGGTTTGCCAGGATGGTTGCTTCAATGTCGTTGTTGATGTTTTTGAGGTGCCGCGTGCGCTGCTTGGCGATTACCTTTTTCGAAATCGGCATGATCGGGGTGATGATGCAAAGTTTGCCGTTGGCAGTAAGTATTCGTTCGCATTCGCGCCAAACTTCCAGCAATTGGTCCAGCTATTCCTGGTAAGAGCATTGGCCCAACTGCCCGTCAAAACCGTAATCGACCACATTCCAGTAAGGAGGGCTCGTGATTATGCAATGGACTGAATCGTCCGGCAGTCTTTGGAGGGCCAATTTGGAGTCAGAGCATATCACTTTGCCGATCACGCTTTCGATCGGAACCGGGCCGTTCGGAATTTCTTCTCGCCAATCCAACAATCCCAATTGCTGGAAGCCGTGGCTCTGGTTGACGCCTTTGGCCGGCACAAAAACCCTGGTGGCCGGACTTTCAGGAGTCGGAATTCGGGTAAGGATAGTCGACTCGCTATGGTCCTCAAAAAGGCGCGGCGGCACATTGCCGGATACCTGAATGCGGTTCCTTTTTAATTTATTCCTGACCGCTTTCCTGGGATTGCTCAAATGATTGTCGCCTTTCAGCGCTCAACCCATCAAGAAACTTTGGAAAAGTCAAATTTTGTTTGTTCGCTTCACAAGACGGAAAGCGGTGAAGCCGTCCGTGCCGTGCTTATCAGGCAGGGTTTGTAGAACCTTGTTTCTGATCATGGGCAGGGCCGATTGCGGCAAATGCGGAGCCGGATCATCGATTTGAAATTCGCCCTCGCTTGTTAATGCGGAAATCACTTGCTCATTCTCTTCCGAAGTGGCCGTGCAGGTGGAATATACCAGCACGCCGGCCGGAGCGAGGCGTCTCGAAAGATTTTTCAAAAGCTTTTTCTGAAGTTCGGCCAGTTTGGGGACGTCTTCCGGGGTCCGGTGCCATTTGATTTCCGGGTGATGGCGGATGGTTCCCAGGCCCGTGCACGGCGCGTCCACCAGGATTCGATCAAACCCGTCCGGCAATTTCTCCTTGAGTTTGAGCGGCTCGGTCAGGTCCTGGACCAGGGTTTCAAACCCTTCAAGTCCCAGGCGCCCGGCTTCTTTGCGCGCGAGCGAAAGCCTGGCGCCATTGATGTCCGCGGAAACGAGCAAGCCCTTTTTATCCATGAACTGGAAAATCTCAAGGCTCTTGGTCCCGGGCGCGGCGCAAGCGTCCAGCACGTTTTCGCCGGCCTTGGGCGATAACATCAAGACCACGACCTGGCTCGCTTCATCCTGCACCGCGAACAACCCCTCCTTGTAACCCGGGAGCAGGCCCGGGTATTGCCGGCCTTTAAGACGTATCGCCAGCGGAGAATACTGCCCCGCCGCTGATTCCACTCCGTGCTTCTCGAAAAGCTCAAGCAGCTCCTCCCGGGAATTCCGCAGGGTGTTGACTCTCAGGGTCGTCTCCGGCCGCTGGTTATTGGCGGCCAGCAGAAGCTCCGCCTCGCCCTCTCCGAACCGGCGGATAAAAAGATCCACCATCCAGTCCGGATGCGAATATTTCACGCCCAGCCGCGCGGTTTTATCCGAAAGGTCGTCAGGACTTTTTAGCGAATCCCTCCGCTCCGAAAGTTTCCTCAGCACGGCGTTGATGATCGGACGCGCGTGCTTTGCGCTCAGTTCCACCGATTCGTTAACCGCGGCCCGCGCCGGGACTCGGTCCAGAAAGAAAAGCTGATAGGCGCCGAGCCGGAGGATGCTGCGGGTGGTGAGGTCGGTCTGATTGATCCCGCGGTCCAACACCTGCTCAAGGTAGAAATCCAGGAACCGGCGGTGGCGGATGGTGCCGTAAGCCAGTTCCGACAGGAGCCTCCGGTCAACTTCTTTCAGATTTGATTTGTTCTGGAAGCTGTCGATCAGCCGGTCGAGGAAAGCCTGATCTTTTTCCACGCGTTTGATCAATTCCAGGGCCAGGGAGCGTGCGCCGGACGGTTTTTTTCCCGGCATCAGTCAACCTCTGCCACGACGCCCTTGAGGTACCAGGTCTCGGGAGTATTGAACAGAATGGGATGGTCCTGGGCCTGGGTGTGGAATTCGATCAGGCGGGCCTGGCGGCCGAGCTCGCCGCAGGCCTTGCGCACAACCTCCATCAAATCCGGCAGCGCGAAATGAAAAGAACAGGAATAACTGATGAGAATTCCGCCCGGATTGAGCAAGGATATTGCCCGGCGGTTGAGTTCGGCGTATCCCTTGGCCGCGGAGCCAAGGTCCTTCCGGGACTTGGCGAAGGGAGGAGGGTCCAGGACCACCAGCTCAAATTTTTCTCCGCGCTTATGGAGCTCGGGCAAGATCTCGAAAATATTGGCCCGCACCGGCAGCACGTTCTTGACCCGGTTGAGTTCGCAATTTCTTTCCAGCACCGACAACGCCGGCTGCGAACTGTCAACCGCCACCACCTCCTCCGCCCCCGCCGCCAAATGCAGCGCAAAACCTCCCTGGAAACAAAAAGCGTCCAGGCAGCGGCCTCTGGCAAAAGCTTTGGCCCGCAGATGATTTTCCGCCTGGTCAAGGTACCACCCGGTCTTGTGGCCTTCCGAAAGGCTCACCAGGAATTTAAGACCGTTTTCCTCAATCACCACCTCCGGCGTTTCCTTGCCACGCCACATAAACTTTTCCAGCGCCAGACCCTCAAGCTCGCGCATGCTCGAATCGTTGCGGAACCATAATCCCTCGGGCTGGAATTCGTCCCAGAGCAGCTCCGCGAACATCTCCCGCAGCACGTCCACGCCCGGGACCAGGCACTGGACCACGATCTGGCCCGCATACCAGTCCGCGATCAGTCCCGGCAAAAAATCGCCCTCCGCATTGACCAGGCGCACTCCCGAATTTTTGCCTGCTTTGCCTTTCCTCCGCAGGCCCGCGGCCCGGATGGCCTCCCGGAAAAACGAGCGGTCCGGCACCTGCGCTGACCGGGTGATGATGCGCACCGCTATCTTTGACTTGTGGCTGTAAAAGCCGTGGGCGAAAATTTTTTGGGAAGAGTCGTTCACCGCCACCATTGACCCGTGCATTTCCGGCTTGGCGCCCTGGATTTCGTCGCGATAAATCCAGAGGTGTCCCTGCCGCAGCCGGCGCTCGCCTTTGGGCGTGAGCTTAAGCGGCGCGGGCATTTTATTTCCCCTTCAGGGTTCTGACCGCGGCCAGGCTGAGCAAAGACCGGATCAGATTGGCGCTTGTGCCCCAGAGCAGGCCGAACGCCACCAGGTTCGCTGCCTTGGCCCATTTTCCGAAAAGCAGAAGAAAAGCCCCTTCATTGACGCCGTATTTGCCCGGGGTGGGAATGGCGATGATGATGCCCTGGATGGGCAGGATGCCGAGCACGGCCCGGAACGGAATCTCCATGCCCATGGCCGGCAGCGCCAGCCAGACGCAGGCCGCGATCAGGAAAAAATGCAGGCTGCGGAGCGAAATGAACTCCAGGTATCTCGCGGGCCGCGCCTGCTCAAAAGCGTAAAGGATGCTTTGACGCAGCCTGGCCGGGACGTAGTTTTTGAACCTGGTCTGCCAGAACCAGACCCAGATCACGAACACGGGCCAGTCGGCCAGAATCCAAACCCAGAGCCAGCGGAACGATCGCGCCGCGTCGAGCATGGGCAGGAGCACGGCCATGCCCAGCGTCACCCACAAGAGCGCCGCGTGGAAGGAGCAAAAAAACAGAAATGCGAGCAGACCTGCAACCTGAGCGGCGGGCCGGCCTGAATCGCGGCCGGCCATATAGGCCATGCCGCCCTGGCCGTATAAAAAGCCCAGGCTGCTGAACAAAAGGTTGGCAACGCGCAGCCGGCCCATTGCTCCAAGCCCGAAGCCGAACCCGAACCGCCGGAAAAGCGCAAAATGAGTGTAGATATCGAGCAAAACCGTGGCGGCGACAAAAACCAGCGAAAGCGCAAAAAACCGCAAGGGCTGCACCTTCCCGAGCGCGCCCAGCACCTCTTCAATCTTCACCCGCCGGAAGATGAAATAGAAAATCAGCGCCACCACCCCGAAAAGAACCGCCTGCTCCAGCAGTTTTTTCCTCCGGCTCTTCCCGCGCGGCTTGCTTTGTGCTCCAAGGTCTATTGTCTGGTCGGACATTGCGGCTTCATATATGATAACCGCTGACCGCGGTTTTGTAATCAGCCCACGATCAGGAGGTGGATGTCCATCACGTTGGTTCCGGTGGGACCGGTGGTCAGCAGGTCGTCCAGCCCGGAGAAAAAATTATAGGAATCGTTGCGCCCCAGAAAATCCCGTGGGTCAAGATTTTTTCCCCGGGCCCGCGAAACGGTGGTCCAGTCGGCAAAGGCGCCGGCGGCGTCGGTCGGGCCGTCGCTGCCGTCAGTCCCGGCGGCGAGGAACAGGCATCCCTCCAGGTCTTCAATCTCCAAGGCCACGGCCAGCGCAAGCTCCTGGCTGCGCCCCCCTTTGCCGTTGCCCCTGACCGTGACCGTGGGCTCCCCGCCCGCAATTATGCAGGCCGGCGGATAGACCGGGTTGCCGCTCCTCTTGAGCTCGCGGAAAAGCGCGCCGTAAAATTTCGCCAACTCGCGCGCCTCGCCTTGCACCGTGCTTGCCAGAAGCACCGAGTTCAATCCCAGCTTGGTCGCGCAGCGCTTGGCGGCCAGGAGCGAGATCAGGTTGGAGCCGATGATCAAATCCTGCGCGCGCTCAAAGGCCTTGTCGCCCGGCTTGGGCGTTTCCGGGAATTCTCCGCTCGCGCCCTTTTCCAGGAATTTCCGCGCGCTTTCCGGTATTTGGCCCAGGATTTCGTAGCGCCGCAGCAAGGTTATCGCCTGCTCAAAAGTGGTGGTATCCGGCACGGTCGGCCCGCTGGCGATCACCTCCAGGCGGTCGCCGATCACGTCCGACAAAACCAGGCTGATGACCGTGGCCGGGTAAACCGTCTTGGCCAGGCGGCCGCCGGTGATGCGCGAGAGATGTTTGCGGACCGCGTTGACTTCGTCAATTTTCATTCCCGCGCGCAGCATCAACTCCGTGGTCTGGCGCGAGTCCTCCAGGGAAATGTCGCCCGCGGGCGCAACCATCAGCGCCGAGCCCCCGCCGGAAATCAAATTGATCACCAGGTCGTCCTTGCCCATCTGCTTGAGCAGGGCCAGAAGCTCTTCGGTCGCGGCCTGGCCCGAGGCATCGGGGATGGGATGGCCGGCTTCGCGGACCTGCACCCGCCGCAGCTTTTCCGTGTGGCCGTACTTCACGATCACAAGCCCGCCCGAGATGCGCTCGCCCAGCGTCTCTTCAATCGCCTTGGCCATCTTCGCCCCGGCCTTGCCCGCGCCGATCACCCAGATCGAACGGAACTGGTTGAGAAAATAATCAACGTCCCCCACCCGCAAAAGGCCGTCCTTCACCTTGAAATGGCGGTGCACCGCTTCAACCGGGTCAGCCGCCAAAAGGCCTTCCTTGAAAATGTCCGATGCCATCTGCTTCAAGCCGCCAAGCCCGCTCACGATCTCCTCCCGAAACCTTTCAAACCTCAAGGAATATCTAATGTTTTGACGAACCCCTGGTTCCATTGTAAAATATATTCAGCAAGATGGCTAACGAGCAATACCGTTTCTGCCAGAAATGCGGCAGGAAAGTGGAAGTGATTTCCGTGTCGGTCGGGATGGAAGGCCTGGAGCGTCTCCGCTGTTCCAACTGCGGGGCTTTCATCAACGACACCGACACTGAGGAAGGCTTCAAGGACGCCTTGCTTTCCGGCGGCGCGGAAGACCAGAGCTTTACCGACGAAAGCATCGTTATTCCGACTTACGACACGGTCCTGGTCGCGGGCTACCGGCCCGAGGTCATGAACATCATCGTCAACCACATGACCCAGAAGAATATCGCCCGCCAGGTCGAGCCCTGCGAGAACGGCGAGGAACTGATCACGAAACTCGTACTCGACCTCAACAGCAGCGACGGCAACCGGATCAACCTCGCAATCATTGACGTGCCCATGCCTTACCTCAACGGCATCAACGCCGCCATCGGGGTGCGCGCGATTGAAAAAACCTTCGAGCGCCATCAGAAAGTCCCCATCCTGTTCCTCACCCACAAGCCCATCGATGACACTTTCAAAAAAGTGATCAAGTACCTCTCGCCCGCCAAGTACGCCGGGCTCGGCCCCTCGGACAACCCGCGCGAACTCGCCCCGCGCATCGCGCGCATCATCTCGCTCTTGTCCCAGGAAATCTGGTAATTACTGCTTTTCCACCCATGCCTGCAAAATTTTCAGGTCCTCATTTCCGGGTTTGAACCCGCGCTTCCCGGCCGCATGGACCAGGAGCTTGTTGGCCGCGGCGATCAGCTTCGCGTCCCGGTCCTTCGACCTGTCCTGATTCGCCAACACCGCAACCGCCAGATGTTGCCAGAGGTCCGGGCTGCCATCCAAGTTCGTGCCCTGCCGCAGGTTCTGGAAGAGCCAGTCCTTATCCTTTATGGTCAAGCGAGGGCTGTAGGTTATGGGCGCGTCTTTAATCACGGGCGCGTCATTGGTCGTCTCAAAGACCGCGAGCACGCCGAAGTGGTCGCTCAGGAAATATTTTTTGCCCGATGCGCTTAGGTACCGCCGCTTGAAGACCACTTCCGCGGACTTGGGCTTCAGGCCAAAGGCCGCGCCGGTAAGGTTCCCGAAGAAGATGTGGTCAATCGCCTCGATGCCCATGAGGGCATAGCCGTTTTCGCGGCGGTCCACCGTCGGCTCAAAGCCTTGATTGTGGGTGGCGGGAAAGGCGTTGGAAAAACCGGTCAGCGCCGGGAAGATGTTGTAGATGAGCTTGTTCGGGTCTGCGTTGAGGTCTCCGCCGACGATGACGTTCTTCACGCCCGTTCGCGCGGACTCCTCGTAGATGAACTTGCTCAGCCCATAGAATTCCAGCATGCCTTCGGAGCGGGACAGGTCCGCCAGGTTCCCGGGAGTGATGTGGGTGGTCACGACCAGGAAATCGCCGAAAGGGGCCTTAATCCGGAAGCCGGCCATGCCCCGGCCCAGAGTTTCTTTGTTCTCCGGCCGGCGGAACGACTCATAAGGCTCCATCCGCTCGTCCGCAATCGGCCACCGGCTTACAAAGTAAATCCCGGTGCCGTAACTCCTGAGCGGAAAATAGCGGAAACCGTCCGCGGGATACCCGGCCTTGACCAGGCCCGAATTCAACGCCTCCCGCTCCCAGTCCTCAAACACCTCCTGGAACAAAACCACGTCCGGCCCAAGCTCCGCCACCGCTCCCGGCATCAACTCAAACCGCGCCCTCTTGTCCCGCCCGTCCCGGATGCCCCAGGTGTTGAAAGTCAAAACCCTCAGCTCGGCCGCGCCGGCCATTTCCAGCGACCAAAGCATCAATCCAAGAATCATGAGCGCCCTTTTCAAGCCGCAACTCCTCCGCCAAAAGTGTATCCCGCTCCATTTGGATTGTAAATCAATTAAGCGCCATCCCGCAAAATCCGCACAGCGAACCCATCGGGGCGCAGCGAGTTGCGCCCCTGCGGAGGTGTCGTGCCTAGGCGACGATCACGGTGGCTCCGGTTGGTAATGTTAAATGTTAAGGTCTGACCCCAAGGAGGGCGGCTCCGAGGGCGATGGCGAGGAACGCGACGATCAGTTTGACGTTGAAGACGTAGCAAGTGTATTTTTTGCCGTCGACCAGCAGTTCTTTCATTTCAAACCAGGGCGCGGGCGCTCTTCGGTACCAGCCCTTGACGATGATTTCTTTTCCGATCAGCCCCTTGGTTCTGAAGAGTCCGAAGAGGAATTCGACGATCCGGAGGGGTTGCCGGTAATCGAGGAACATGAATCCGGTTTCGTCCTGGAGCACCATGTCCTCGCTCCAGATCAATCCCGGGATGCCCCGTCCGATGACAGTGCCTTTGAGGGTTGCGGGCACGGGCCGGACCGCGGAGACCTTGACTTCCTGGATGAGTTCGCTGATTTGCGCGGGTTCAAAGCTTCCGGAGCGATAGCTGAACAGGACTCGCGCGAGGTAACCCAGTCCGAAGCCTATGCCGAGCATGGCCAGGTAATGGTTCCCGGCAATGGTTTTGTTGGCCGCGTCCACCGCGAAATAACCGGCGACCAGCAGCGCGGGCAGGGCGACCGGGAGGAGGTAGAAGAAGAGGTCCTGCAAAAAGCTCGGCCAGTACGACTCCGTCTTTTCCAGGTCAAATTTTACCAGCGGCTCCATTCCCATGGCCTCGGCCTGCCTGCCCAAAGCCTGGATGCGCTTGGCCGGGAGCGGGTGGGTGGAATGGAATTCATACCACCCGGCCCAGGGGCTCCACAAATCCCATTTCATGGCGCCCACCAGGTTCTCGGCGCTGAACCTGCGGGTGGCGCTCCCGACCGCGACCGCGGCCAGGGCTCGCGCGGACCCGGGATTGAAAATCCCCAGCGCCCGGACCGAACTCTGCTGCTGCTTGAACAACCTCCCGAAGCCGAACTTTCCCAGGCCAACGCCGCTCTTCTGCTCCTGCTCCTGGGCGGCCTCCTTGGCGCCCGCGCCGGCCAGGCCGTAGGCGATCTTGACCAGTCCGCGGGCCAGGGCATTGGGGTTGTTGGTTGCGACGCCCGAGAAGCGGTCGGCGTAATACTCGCGCATTCGTGAGAGGAACAGCACGACGTATTCGGAAACGACGTAGAGTATGAAAGCGACGATGGCGAAGATCAGGATCTGGCCGCTGATTTTTTTGGTTGCCTTTTTGGCTTTGGAGTTGGATGCGAGCTTGAACCCGAGGCGGTAGATCATATAGAGGAAAGTTGGCACCAGCATTGCCGCGGTCATGATCAGCATGTCCCAGTGGATGGCGTGTCCCAGTTCGTGCGCGACCACGGCGTTCAATTCCTCGCCGTTAAGCAGGGTGACCAGCCCGCGGGTGACCACGATCCGGGCGTTCTTGGGCGTGTGCCCGTAGGTGAAAGCGTTGGGATTTCCGTCTTCAATGACCGCCATTCGCGGGAAGGGGATTTTGTTGGCCTCGCACTGCTGCTCCACAAAGCTGACCAGGCCGGGGGGCAGTTCGCTCTTGCTGGAAATAAACCTGGCGCCCTGGAACGCGGTGAGCATGAAGTCCATGACCAACGGGCTGATCAAAAACTGGAGCGCGGCGAAGACCAGGACCATGAGAAAAGCCAGTCCGATGGGGGCTTTAAGGATTTCAACGGCCGCGAAGAAAAACGCAAACACGATCCCGTAGAGGAACATGAGCACCACCGCGGACCTGAAGAAGAGGGAAGGCAGCTTTCCGCCCAGGCTCTCGCTGGCCGCGAGCGCGGCCATGGAGATGCCCGACATCTTGAGCCTCTCCGCGGGGGTCATGCGGACCTTGGCCGAGAGTTTGTCCAGTTCCGCGAGTTCGCCGATGTCAAAGAACAGCCCGCGGCAATGCGGGCAGCGGTTCACCTCCAGTTTCGAGTCCAGGAGCCCTCCGGTATTCATGGGCTTCTGGCAGGCGGGGCAGTTGCGCGAGGACTCATGCTCGTTGATCAGTCCCTGGCTCAGTTTTTGACTGATGGGCAGGGGGTTCTGGACCAGGTAATTGATCTTTCCGTCTTCCAGCCAGACGCCCTTGCATGAAGAGCAGAACCGGACCGGAACTCCCTGCTGCTTGACCTCTTTCAACTCCTTGCCGCAACCCGGGCACTGCATTAAACTCCTCCTTGATTCCTACGGCATTTGCCTTTTGCCCTATTATAGGCAGGCGCATCCGTCAAATCAATTTCGTTTTCCGCGCAGAACTGCTTGCCGGGGATTGTCGGCTTCTATATAATTCCGGAAAGCTGGAAAGGAGATACGGTGATGAGGTTTTTGAAATCATTGCTCCTGGCGTCGCTATTAATCGCCGGGCTTAGCAGGGCGGGAGAAATCGCCCCGGCCAAGAAAGTATCGTTCCCCTCGCCTTCGCTCATCCGGCTGGATGATTCCGCGGCGGCCGCGGAATGGGATAAGGGCTTTGCCGCGGTCTATAAGACCCTGCTCAAGAACCTTCACATGCCCAACCGCAATTTCAAGACGCGCTATGCCTACCCGTCTCCCATTTTCCTGGGGGTTTATTTGTGGGACAGTTCGTTCATCGCTCAGGTGTGGACGCCGTGGGATTACAGGACTTCACAGGACGTGCTCAACGCGGTCTTGGATAATGCCGCTCCGGACGGGCGGCTCAAGCATTACGTCAGCCCTTATGACAAGAGCGATCTGACCCAGCCGCCGGTGATCGCGTGGTCGGTCTGGAAGACTTACGAGTGGGGCGCTGACAGGGAATTTCTGGCCAGGTCGTATCCGGTTTTGAAAAGGTATAATGAATGGCTTTACCGGAGCCGGAGACTGCCGAACGGGCTGTTTTACTGGAAACATCCTTACGAGTCGGGCATCGACAATTCTCCGCGCTTTGTGACCGCGGATGAAAAACCCGTGTTGAACATTGAGCATTTGGCCGCGGTCGACCTGAATTCCTACATCCTGCTTCAAAATCGTATTCTGAGGGATATGGCGCGGGAATTGGAATTGCCGAATGAGACGTGTGACTTTGACCTGAAAGCCACGCTACTCAAGGACCTGATTAATCGGAAATTGTGGGATGAAGAGACCGGAATGTATTACGACCTGGACACCGATACCGGAAAGTTGGTTAAGATCAAAACCATTGCCTCGCTCATTCCGCTCTTCGGTTATGTGCCGGACTCTGCGCGGGCGCAACGGCTCCGCGATCACGCCATGAACCCGGCAGAGTTCAACACCTGGATGCCCATGCCCTCGGTGGCGCGAAACGACCCGGCGTTTGAAAAGGACTGCTGGCGCGGGCCGGTGTGGATCAACACCGCGTACATGGCGATCACCGGTCTCAGGAATTATGGATTTGAAGCTGAAGCCACTGAGCTGACCTGGAAATTGGTGGACGGCGTTTACAAAAATTACGCGCTGACCAAGAAGCTGGTGGAATTCTACGACCCGGACCAGCCCGGGTTCAAACAACTCCACCGCAAACACGGAAACCTTTATAAACAACTCACCCTCGGCGACAAGCCAAAGCCCAATTTCGTCGGCTGGACCGGACTGGTCAATACCATCATCATCCAAGACCTGATCGGATATAAAAAAGCCAATGACAAAAAAATTATCGATCCCCGGTTCCCGGACTCCGCGGCCGGAACATCATTCAAGCTTACCTTGCCCTCGGAAGGCGTCACCATTGAACTCCGGGTCAAGCAAGGAGGGGCCACGCAGGGCAAAGTGACAACCGCTTCCCGGACCAGGGAATTCAGCCTGGAAAGGGGCCAAGCGCTGGCACTAAAGTAAAGTCTCCGGCCTGCTGCCAATGCGGGATATGAACTAAGAACCTTGAAGCCTTGCATGACTAGATTTTGCTTGACTTTGAATTTTCTTCAGGGATATAATGGGAGAAATACGGAAAATATGCTAGAACTAGAGAAAAGCTTCAAATCGCTGCAGGCAGACGCAATCATTATAGGTTTTACTGGGGGATTGGGCAGCGGATGCACTTTTCTTTCTAGCGGATTAGCTGAACATCATTTATATCTTTATATCAGTTTATCTAAATATCTTCATGGGGAATTAAAGAAAAGGGGCGAAAAGGAGACTGCCAAAAATCTACAGGATATTGGCAATAAACTGAGGGCGGAATATGGAAACAATTTTTTGGCTCTGCGCGCTCTTGAAGAGGTGGAGCTTTCACAAGAAAAATTCCCAGACCGAAAAAACAAAATTGTGATCGATGGCATAAGAAACACGGGCGAGATAGAATTGCTGAGAAATTTCCCATATTTCTTCTTAATCTCTGTGCAAGCGGAGCGCGAAAAAAGGCAACAACGCATGATTGAGGATAAAAAATGTAACAGCGCTGATGAATTTTTAGCTGCCGACAAAAGAGATGAAGAAGAAGATCTTGAATCCGGGCAACAGGTTAAGAAATGTAATTATTTGGCAGATTTTATTGTTACAAATGATACCTTTATTAACAAGCTCGACGAAGATGCCTATAAGGCACATATAAATGGTAAGATTTATACTGGATTTGTATCACATATTGAACAAACTCGCAGGGGAAATCGTATTTCAATCATTGCCACCGCGGATGAAGCCTTGATGTCATCGGCTTTTGTAGAAAGCAAAAGATCAACCTGCCTAAAGCGGAAAGTAGGTACAGTAATATCCACGCTTGACGGAACTATTCTGAGTAGTGGATATAATGACCCGCCTGATCAATCATGCATTAGCCACCCTTCCTATCGATGGTGTGCGAGGGATGTCGAGCTGGAAAAAATGGGAAGGGCTTTTAAGAAATGTCCAAATTGCGGAGCTGACATCATATTTTCGACAAAATGTCAAAACTGCAAATCTGAAATAAAGACGTATACAAGAAGATGCCCCAACTGCAACAAAGATCCAGCAATTGAGTATTTTTGCCCATGTGGGAAGGAAATATTCAAAGAATATTTGCCCGGTGGCAAACCTGAAACCGGAAAGATGTTGGATATATGTAGAGCCTTGCATGCCGAGGAAAATGCTATCCTTAATTTGAGCAAACTTGGCGCGCCGTTCTCATTGCAATTGAGATTATACACGACCACGTTCCCATGCGACTTGTGCGCTACGAAGATAGTAAAAATGGGCGTAATAAAGGAAGTTGTATATTCTGAACCATACGTTACGAGAGAGGCTAAAGAATTATTTGAGAGAAAAGGCGTGGGAATAAGAAGATTTGAAGGTATTAAGAGCAATGCTTATTTTAAGCTAATGGGCTATTGAGAAAAGGAGGGGCGAGATGGAAAAAGGTGAAAAGAGGCTAGCCGTGGCGCAAAAACCAGACGCTCAACATGAGAAACCGAATGTTGGGAACGATGTCACTCGAAATTCTGGTACGTCGGGATCTCAAATTGCGCCAACGATAGTTTCGAGAATGATGTTCAATATTTACTACAAATCTCCAAAGGAACAAAAATAATTGGGCCTTACAGGATAAAACTGTAATCCCAGATGCGGCCCCTTTGCCGCCAGTAGGAGGTAGATTTCCCGAATCACCGTCTATTCTCACTTTTTTTCAGATCCCTAAAACGTCAAAGCATCCCCCGGCTTAAGTCTATTCCGAATCCGGACTCAAGTTTTTGACCGGCTCCGGGGCCTGGCCGGGCAGGGTCTTTTGCGCGGCGCTCTCGCGCTGGAGGTTGAGGACGCTGTGTCTCCGGCTGTAAGCGAAGTAGACTACGAATCCGATGAGGAGCCAGATGAATAGTCTCCACCAGTTTTCGGAGGGGAGCGAGAACATGAGCATCAGGCAGGATAGGGTGCCGGCAATGGGGGTCCATGGCCAGAGCGGGGTCTTGAACGGCCGGGGCTGATCAGGATGGGTGATGCGCACGACCAGGACTGCCAGACAGACGACCACGAACGCGAGCAGGGTGCCGATGTTGACCAGTTCGGCCAGAATCCGCAAGGGGATGAACGCGGCCATGAGCGAGACCACGATCCCGGTCAGGATGGTCGACTTGTAAGGGGTGCGGAACCTTTTGTGCACCGCGCCGAAAAAGCTTTTGGGCAAAAGCCCGTCTCGGGCCATGGCCAGGAGCACTCGCGGCTGGGAGAGCATCATCACCAAGAGCACCGAGGTGATGCCGGTGAGCGCCCCGAGCGAGACCAGGAACTGGGCCCAGGGCAGTCCGGCCTGGCGGAATGCGTCCGAGACCGGGGCGTCGATGTTGATCTTGTTCTGCGGCACCATGCCGGTGAGCACCACGGAGACCGCGATGTAAAGCACCGTGCACAGGATGAGCGAAGTGATGATCCCGATCGGAACGTCCCGCTTGGGATTACGGGCTTCCTCGGCATGGGTCGAAACCGAATCGAACCCGATGTAGGCGAAAAACACCACCGCCGCGCCCGCGAGCATCCCTAATGGTTCGCCGCCTCCCCCGGTCTGGCCGGACAGGCTCTTCCCGAAAAAGCTGATCCCGGTGTAGCCGTACGGCGCGAACGGGTGCCAGTTCTCGGGCTTGATGTAAAAGGCGCCGACCACGATCACGAACACCACGATCGCCAGCTTGACGATGACCATGCCCGCGTTGAACCCCGCGCTCTCGCGAATGCCGATCACCAGCACCACGACCAGGATGAGCGCGATGACAATGGCCGGGAAGTCGCAGACCGCTCCGGTGGCAACGAGCTGCCCGGTGACCGGGCTGTAGTCAAACGGCGCATGCGACAACACCTCCGGTATCTTGACCCCGAAAATGCCGATGAAGTCTATGAAATAATGCGACCAGCCGTGGGCCACGGTGGAGGACGACACGGTGTATTCCAGCACCAGGTCCCAGCCGATGATCCAGGCGAACAGCTCGCCCAGGGTGGCGTAAGCGTAAGTGTAGGCCGAGCCCGCCACCGGGACCATGCTCGCGAACTCGGCGTAACAGAGCGCGGCGAAAATGCAGGCCAGGCCGGACACGCAGAAGGAAAGGATGAGGGCCGGGCCGGCCTTGTCGTGAGCGGCGATCCCGGTGAGCACGAAAATGCCGGTGCCGATGATCGCGCCCACGCCGAGTGAGGAAAGAGCTACTGGTCCGAGCACGCGCCGCAAGCGGTGCTCGCCTTCCATCTCCTCCAGCAACACCTCGATTGACTTCTTTTCAAACAAGCCCTTCATGGCTCCATTTCCTCCGAAAGCGGACCGGCCGCGGACGGCGCGGCCGGCTCAGGACTTTGCTTCAGCAGCCGGCTGTGGCGCATACCGTATCCGAAATAAATGGCGAACCCGATCAGGAGCCAGACCAGGAGTCTCAGCCAGTTCTGGGGCGGGAGCGAAAACATGAGCAAAAGACAAAACGCGGCGCCCAGGATAGGCAACAGGGGCACGAGCGGGGTGTGGAACGGGCGTTTGGCCTCCGGGTGAATCTTGCGCATGACCACCACCGCGACGCACACGATCACGAACGCGAGCAGGGTGCCGATGTTGACCAGTTCCGCCAGGATGCGCAGGGGCACGAACGCGGCCAGTACCCCCACGAACGATCCGGTGGCGATGGTGGCTTTCCACGGCGTGCGGAACCGCGGGTGCACCGCTCCGAAAAAGCTTTTGGGCAAAAGCCCGTCGCGGGAGATGGCCAGAAGGATCCGGGCCTGGCTCAGGATGGTCACGAGCAGGACCGAGGTGATGCCCGCGAGCGCCGCGATGGAAATAATGAACTGGGCCCAGCCCAGCCCGACCTGCTTGAATGCGTCCGCCACCGGGGCGTTGATGTTGATCTTGTCATTGGGCACCATCCCGCTCAAGACCACGGCCACGCCGATGTAAAGCACGGTGCAAACGACGAGCGAGACGATCAGCCCGATGGGCACGTCCCTCTGCGGGTTGCGCGCCTCTTCCGCGTGGGTGGACACCGACTCGAACCCGATGTAGGAAAAAAACACGATGGAGGCTCCGGCCAGCATGCCCAGAGGCTCGCCTCCGGCCCCGGTCTGGCCGAACAAAGTCTTCCCGAAAAACGAAATGCCGGTGTAGCCGTAAGGCGCGAACGGCTTCCAGTTGTCAGGGTTGATGTAGAACGCCCCGACCACGATCACCAGCACGACCACCACGATCTTGATCCCGACCATCACGTTGTTGGCGCCGGCGCTCTCGCGGATGCCGATGATGAGCAGGAGCGTGATCACGCCGGTGATGAGCAGCGCGGGCAGGTCCATGACCGCGCCGGTCAGTATGAAATTTCCCAGGTCGGGGTCGTAGTCGAACGGGGCCTTTGCGACCAACGCAGGGAAATTGAGGTGGAACACGCTGAGGAAACTGGCGAGGTATTCGGACCAGCCGTTGGCCACGGTCGCCGCGGCCACCGCGTATTCCAGGACCAGGTCCCAGCCGATGATCCAGGCGAACAACTCGCCCAGGGTGGCGTAAGCGTAAGTGTAAGTCGAGCCCGCGACCGGGACCATGGAGGCCAGTTCCGCGTAACAGAGCGCGGCGAACACGCAGCAAACCCCGGACACCACGTAAGAAAGGATCAGGGCGGGCCCGGCCTTGTCGTGCGCGGCCAGTCCCGTGAGCACGAAAATCCCGGCGCCGATGGTGGAGCCGATGCCCAGGCTGGAAAGCGACACCGGGCCCAGGATGCGGCGCAGACGGTTCCCGCCCTCCATTTCCTCAAGGAACAACTGGTAAGGCTTCCTGGTGAACAATTTGCCCGGCATCAATCCGCTCAATCATTTTAGTTTCTTTCATTTTGGAACGCAGAGCAAGTCCATATTGGATTATGGGATGATAAGTTGATAAGATGATAAGCGAAAAACCGCGAGCAAGCTCGCTCGCACAACCATAAGCCATGAACCATAAACCCTAAACGGAGGGCAAGATGCGCAAGACTGCGGCCCTGTTTGTTTTGCTGATCTCATTGAGAGTGATGGCCGCGGTCCCCGACGGGTCGCTCATTGAGGGGGTCAAGCCCGGGGCCGACGGAAGGATCGACGTGCTCACGGTTTTTCCGCACCAGGACGACGAGACCATTTTTGTCGGCGGCGCCATCATGAAGCTCAAGACCGACCCGCGGGTGCGGGTTCATATCATGTGCCTCACTCTCGGCGACATGTCGGAGGCCAACCGGATTTTGAAGATCACGCCGGAAACTCAGGGCCGGATCCGGAGCGCGGAACTCAGGGCCGCGGCCCAGGTGCTGGGCGCGGATGAGGTGATCCAGCTTGATTACCACGACCAGGGCCTGGAGCCCGCGGACCAGATCGAGCTCCGGAGCTACATCCTGAGCGAGATCACCCGGACCGACGCGGAGCTCGTCATAACCTACGGCCCGGACGGAGTCACCGGCCATTCGGACCACAAGGCCGGTTCCAAAGCGGCGACCGCGGCGTTCAAACAGAGCGGCGCGCAGAGGCTTTTCTACGTGGTGGCGACAGGATCGTTGAAAATGCCGGGCTCAAGGGGCTCTTACGAGCCAACGGTCAAGGTTGACGTCAGGCCTTACAAAAAAATGAAGCTGCTGGCCATTGACGAGCACGCCACCCAGAAATGGTTCGCCGGGTTCTTCCAGCATATGGTCATGGTCAGGCCCGGGAGCTTTGAATACTTCGCGCTGGCCGCGGAAAACAAATTCTGAATTCTGAATGCTGAATGGTGAAATTTGGTGAAAGGGGAAAAGTGATGAGGAAATTTTTGGCTGCAATAATCTTTTTGGTCTGCGCCAAGGCCGTGGCCGGGGTTCCGGAGCAATCATTGCTGGACGGCGTTGAGCCCGGCCCGGACGGAAAAATCGACGTGGTCACCATGTTCCCGCACCAGGACGACGAGACCATTTTCGCGGGCGGGACCATCCTCAAGCTCAAGCACGAGAACCCGGAGGCGGCGGTGCACATTGTCTGCTTCACGCTCGGCCAGTTATCCGGCGCCATGAAAACGCTCAAGCTCACCCCCGAGTTCCAGGGCCGAATCCGCACCGATGAGCTCCGGGCCGCGGCCACCGTGCTGGGCGCGGACGAGTTGATCCAGCTCCGCTACGACGACCAGGGCCTGGCCAGGCTGGACTATCAGGAACTGGTGCAAAAGGCGAGGGAGTTGATCGCGCAGACCGGCGCGGAAGTGGTGGTGACCTACGGCCCGGACGGGATGAGCGGCCATATCGACCACCGCACGCTCTCCCGGGCGGTAACCGAGGCGTTCAAGCGGAGTTCCGCGCAGAAGCTCTACTATCCCGCCATTCCCAAGAGCATCGGCCCGCTCTATAAAGCGATCAACAAGTTCGGATACACCCCGGCCGAATTCAGGGTCTGCGTCAAGCCCTATAAAAAAATGAAAAAGCTCGCCATGTACGAGCACGCCACCCAGAAATTTTTCTCCGGCCCCTTCACCAGCCCGAACATCGAGACCATGTACAACCACGAGTGGTTCAAGCTGGCGGCTGAGAACAAATAGGCCAGGGGCGGAGCAATAGTAATCGCGAGCAAGCTCGCTCGAACGGAGGATGAGATGAGAAAGGCAGCGGCCCTGGTTGTCATTCTGATGTCTCTGAGAGCAATGGCGCGGGTCCCCGACGGCTCGCTCCTGGAGGGAGTGGCGCCGGGTCCGGACGGGAAGATCGACGTCATGACCATATTTCCGCACCCGGACGACGAGGTCGACTATTCGGGCGGGACGTTGCTCAAGCTTAAAGCCGACCCGCGGGTTCGGGTGCACATCTTGTGCATGACCCTCGGGGACCTCTCTCCGGCCAAGGACAACCTGGGGATCAGCCCGGAAAAAATGGCCGAGGTCCGCTCCGCGGAACTCAAGAGCGCGGCTTCGGTCATCAATGCCGACCGGGTAATCCAGTGGGACTATCGCGACCAGGGCCTGCCCAAGGCCGACCCGGAGGAGTTGCGCCGCCGCATCCTGGATGCGATCAACCAGGCCGGCGCCGAGGTCATAATCGGTTACGGCCCCGAAGGGATCACCGGCCACCCGGACCATATCGCGGGTCACGCCCGGGTGAAGGAAGCGTTCCTGGAATCCAAGGCGCAAAAACTCTACTACGTGAACGTGCCCCGGTCCATGTATCCCATTTATCGGCTTTACAGCAAGATGACCCCCCTGCCGGCCACGGTCAAGGTTGACATCCGCTGCTGCCGCAAAATGCGCAGGCTCATGACCGACGAGCACGCCAGCCAGAAATACTTCATCGGCTGGATCGAAAAACTGGAGTTCAACCTCATCTTCGGCCACGAATACTACACCCTCGGCGCGTCCAAATAATTTTGCGGGGTCAGGCCTCGTGAAATGGGGTCAGGCCTCGTGCGGCTTGCCGTGCCCTGGCAGGGTGTTGAAAACTCGAGGGGTCTGGCCTCAGCATCGAAGTTCGGGCTTCCGCGAAGAGGCCTGACCCCATGAAATCCTGCCGGTGAGACAAGGTTGACAAGCGCAATTTAGTGCTTAGTTTGTATGAACGGAAAATCATAAATTTTGCTCCAATCCTAACATCCCAACAGGAGGGCCGGGCCATGATGTCGAGCATACCTATTGACCAGAGCAAGGTGCGGAAGGAAGAATTGGACCGGGAATTGCTGAGGACGGCGATCATTGCGGAGCTGGACGCGATCAATTTGTACAACCAACTGGTCTCGCTGACCGAAGATGGCAGGATCAAGGGAGTGTTCTATGATGTAACTCGCGAGGAAAAAACCCACGTCGGTGAATTTCAGGCCATGCTTCTGATGCTTGACAAGGAGCAGGCGGGAGAACTGGACCGCGGCCGGGAAGAGGTGCAGGAAATAATATCCAAATAGCCAAGGAGGGACGAAAATGGCCGAGCGAAGATTTTACGAACTGCCCGAGCTGCCCTATGACTACAACGCTTTGATCCCGCACATTTCCGAGGAACAGCTCAAAATCCATCACCAGAAACACCACCAGGCATACGTCAACAACGCCAACGCGATCCTGGAAAAGCTGGACAAGGCTCGGAAGGAAAAATCGGACCTGGACTTCGGGGCGCTGCTCAAGCAGCTGTCCTGGAACGTGGGCGGGCACCTGCTGCACTCGCTGTTCTGGGAGAACCTGTCCCCGTCGCACAAGAGCGAGGGCGGGGGCGGCAGGCCCGCGGGAAAACTCTCCGACGCGCTCAATTCCGAGTTCGGGAGCTTTGAGCGGTTCAAGGACGAGTTCAGCAAGACGGCCAACGGGGTGGAAGGCTCGGGCTGGGCCGCGCTCACCTACTGCCACCAGACCGGCCGGCCCATGATCATGCAGATCGAAAAACACAACACCAACGTTTTCCCCAACTTCAGCGTGCTCATGTGCTGCGACGTGTTCGAGCACGCCTACTACATCGACTACAAAAACCTGCGCGCCAAGTTCGTGGACGCCTTCTGGGAAATCGTCAACTGGAAGACCGTGGAAAAGAGGTTTGACCAGGCCCTGAAGATGCTGATCTAGGCTTCGCGGCAAGAAATATCAGGCGGCCCTCGCAGCCCTGCGAGGGCCGCGCCTTATTCAAGCGGAGCCTGCGAAATGTGGGGTCTGGCCTCAGCCTCGCAGCTTGGGCTTCAGCGAAGAGGCCTGACCCCGCAAGGCCAAATCGGTTATTCCATGCCTTCGGAGTGGTCGTATAGTATTTTCCAATACGCCCCGCGCGCGCCCTTTTTGACCAGCCGTTCCAGGAAAAGATTGCCGCTGTAGTTGTAATTTTGCCTCTTGACGGTCTTGGCGGGAAGGAAAAAGCGGTTGTCGTTTCCGATCAGCCCGCGCAAATAATCGAGCCCGTCTTTTTCCAGCGCGGGCGCCAGATAGAATTCCGGGAATATGAATCCGGGGTTGGACGAGTTCATCTCGGCCATTACCATCCTTTGCAGCTCCGTGCCTTCATAGACCCGCACGCCCCAACTCACCCCCACCCGGTCCGGCTTGAGCTTCTTCATCAGCCGAATGGTCTCGGCAAGGGTTTTCCGCGTCTCGCCCGGACCGCCGAGCAGCAGATCGTACATGACCCTGACCCCGGCTTTACTCGCAGCAACCACCGCAGTCGCCAAATCCCGCGCCGAATGGTCCCGCTTGAGAGCCGATAAAATTTCATCCGAGCCCGAGTCCGCGCCGAAACAGATGCCCTTGCCCCCGGCCGCGGCAAAAAGCCGGGCGAACGCCCGGTCAAACGGCCGGGGCGAAAGATAGGCGTAGAGATGAATTTTTTTCCCCAGGCCCCGCTTCACAATTTCCTCCAGCACCGCAACCGCGTGAGAAACCGGCCGGTTAAACTCGCTGTCGCAGGTGTGGAACGCCCACGCGCCCTGGCTCAGTAATTCTTCAAGCTCGTCCGCCACCGCGGCCGGGCTCCGAAGTCTAACCCTCGCCCCTTTGGAAATAATCTCCGCGCAATAGATGCAGCTCCCGTTGCAGCCGCGCTTGGTTTCAACCCCGGCCTGGCCGCCAAGCCGGAAATAAAGGGAATTGTCGGAGAGCTTGCGGTCCCGCCAGACCGCGTCCGGCTCGATTTCCGCGCGCCGGCTCATCTGGTCCGGGGCCACCAGGCCCGGGATGTCCGCGGAGAGAGGCTCCCGGCCCGCGGCCACCGCGGACAAAAGGCTGACCGCGGCCTGTTCCCCGTCCCCCCAGACGCCGTAGTCCGCGCCAAGGTACTCGCGCAGGGCGAACGGCGCGATGGAATACCCGACCCCGCCAAGCACGGTCTTGGCCGGACTGTTCCTCCGCAGCCAGTTGACCAGGTACTTGATCGGCCCGGCCAGAAACTTCCCGGAAAGAAAATAACAGTCGTCTATGTTCCGGACCGTGACCCCGATCAGGTGCGGACGGAATTCATCGAGCGTCTTTTTCAGCCGGGACTGCCAGGCCCTCTCGCAAAGCGCCAGGTCAAATAGCCTCACCTTTGCGCCCGCGGCCAGGAGCGAGGAGCCTACGTAGTCCAGACCGATCGGCGCAATCCTCGGCCGCATGCGGTTGGTGTTGAGCAGCAGGATTTTTCCGGGCATCAGACCTGGGAATGATTGTAATACATCCTGGCCAGATAGGAAAAGACGGTGAGCACTCCTCCGACGAGCGTGGCCCAGAAGAGCAGGTGCCGGAAGGGGAGCTTGAACAGGAAGGAAATGACCGCGGCATGGAAAATCACGACCATGGCCTTGCCTTCGATAAGGCTGGGCACCTTGGAGAATTTCATCCTGCCCGCGATTGCCCGGATGACGATATAGAGCGCGATCACCGCGAGCATGGCCATGGCCACGGTCAGGATCAGACGGGGAAAATCGGTGGTGCGGGTGAGGAAAAAGAGCAGGGCGTAGGCGAAGAGCACGTCGGCGATGGGGTCGAGCTTGTTGCCGAGCCGGCTCTCCTGGCCAAGCCTCCGCGCCAGGACCCCGTCCAGCTTGTCCGAGACCAGTCCGGTGAAATAAACCGCGAGCGTGATCCATCGCGGGGGCAGGGTGAAGGCAAAGATGAAAAGCAAGACCGCGGTCAAAATCCGGTAACTGGTGAGGAGGTTGGGGATGAGCAGGAGGGCGGAAAGCCCTTCCCGGCTCGCGGCAACCTGGGCCGGGACAACTTCATCCAGTTTGGCTTCCTGGCTGGGTGGTCCCACGCCAGGAAATATAATGCTTTATTTCGGCGCGGGCGCGCTTTCAGACGGAGTTTTTTGAGGCTGCTCCGCCGGGGCTTCCTTGGGCTGCTCTTCCAAAAGGCGCGGCTGAAGCTTGGCGCGCACCTCTTCCTTCTCCCGGACGTAAGTGGTCTGCCTCGGGGCCACGGTCCTGGCCGCGCCGCCCAGGCCGCGCTGAGCAAGGTATTGCTCCATGTTGAATTTGGGTTTAGCGCCCGGTTTCATTTCAATTTTGAGGATCTGTCCGATGGCTATCCGGTTCGGGTTCTTGATCTCCTTTTTATTAAACTCCCAGATTTTCTTCCACTGACGGGCGTCGCCATAGTAATAAGCCGAGATCAAATGGAGGTCCTCGCCGGCCTTGACCTGGTGGAGAGTAATGGTCCTGGCGGGCAGTTTGTCTTTTTCAGGAATCATCATTGCCGGCGCCTCGGGCGCGGGCGCCATCTCCGCAGGCGGCGTAATCGGGGTCTCTTCCGCCGGGGCCGCAGTCGCCTCTTCCGCCGGAGCAGCCTCGGGCGCAGGGGCCGGGGCCGCTTCCAGATCAGCACTCGCGGTGGACGCGGGCTGCGCTTCCGGCGCGCTTGCCTCCGGGACCGCGGTTGCGGTCTCTTCCGCGTAAACCACCCCGCTCAACAGCAACAACCCCAACCCGGCCATTGCCAGCAGAATCCTCAGTCGCTTCATCTTCCCACCTCCTAAGTGAGTTACATTATCATTCTACAACATTTTGGCGGGTTTTGTAAAGCAGGGGGGCATCGCGCGCCTTTGCGCTTTTGACGGAATTGAGGCCTGACGCCATTGTTCCGGGCAAATAATCGGCCCCGGTAGAATAAAGCCCTGCTATTTTATTGACAATGCAGCGGGCATTGAATAGAATTTGGGGGCGTTTGTAAAAATTTTCAGGAGGTCGGGAACATGGGAGATAATGTTATAGTGAGCGCGGCGCGGACGCCTGTTGGGTTGTTCATGGGTTCGCTTGCGGCGGTTACGGCTCCGCGGTTGGGCGCGGTTGCGATCAAGGCCGCGGTGGAGCGGGCCGGGATCAAGCCGGAGCAGGTTGACGAGGTGATCATGGGCTGCGTGCTTTCGGGCGGGGTGGGCCAGGCCCCTGCGCGGCAGGCCATGGTGTTCGCGGGCCTGCCCTGGAAGGTGAACGCGCTCACCATCAACAAGGTCTGCGGCTCGGGGCTGAAAGCGGTCATGCTGGCGGACGCCATGATCGCAAACGGTGACGCCGAAATCATCGTTGCCGGAGGCATGGAGAGCATGAGCAACGCCCCGTATGCTCTGCCGGGCGCGCGCCAGGGCCTGCGCATGGGCGACAAGGAATTGGTGGACCTGATGATCCACGACGGCCTGTGGGACGTTTACAAGGATTGCCACATGGGCGAGTGCGCGGACCTGTTGGGCAAGGAGTGGAGCATCACCCGCAAGGAGCAGGACGAGTTTGCGGTGCGGTCGTTCAAGCGCGCGCTCAAGGCCATGGCCGAGGGCAAGTTCAAGGAACAGATCGTGCCGGTGGAGATTCCCCAGAAGAAGGGCGCTCCGGTGGTGGTTTCCGAGGACGAGAACCCGAAGAAGTTCAAGGAGGAGAAGGTTGCGGAGTTGAAGCCGGCGTTCACCAAGGACGGCACGGTCACCGCGGCCAACGCCTCCAGCCTGAACGACGGGGCCGCGGCAATGGTGGTGATGAGCGCGAAGAAGGCGAAGGAGCTCAAGCTCAAGCCTCTGGCGCGGATCGTGGGACACTCTTCCGCGGGCAAGGAGTCGCATTGGTTCACCGTCGCGCCGATTGAGGCCATGAACATCCTGTTCAAGAAGACCGGATACTCGCTGGACAAGATCGACCTGTTCGAGATCAACGAGGCGTTCTCGGTGCAGGTGATCGCGGCGCAAAAAGAATTCAAACTGGACATGGACAAGGTGAACGTTTACGGCGGCGCCGTGGCCATCGGCCACCCGATCGGGGGTTCCGGAGCCAGGATACTGACCACCCTGCTCTACGCCATGAAGGACAAGAACGCCAGGACCGGCCTGGCGACCTTGTGCATCGGAGGCGGCGAGGCCGCGGCAATGATCGTGGAGAGAATTTAGGGGCGGCTGGCGAGGGGTCTGACCCCGGATCGGCCTGACCCTATGAAATAACCGAGGATGAGGGAGGAGAAAAATGGCGGACGAATTATTGTTCACGTTGGAAGAGGGGATCGGGATAATCACCATCAACCGTCCCAAGGCGCTGAACGCGCTGAACGACGTTACGCTGGAGGCGCTGGAGGCGCAGGTTGACAAGATCAAGAAGGACCCTTCGGTCAAGGTTGTGATCCTGACCGGCGCGGGTGACAAGGCCTTTATCGCGGGCGCGGACATCTCCTTGATGGGCACGCTGACCCCGCTGGTGGTGCGCGGTTACGTGGCCTTGGGCCAGCGCATCACCCGCAAGATCGAGAGCCTGCCGCAGCCGGTAATCGCCGCGGTCAACGGCTTTGCCTTGGGAGGCGGCACCGAGCTCGCCATCTCCTGCGATTACATTTTGGCGAGCGAGACCGCCAAGTTCGGGCAGCCCGAGGTCAAGATCGGGGTGTTCCCCGGGTTCGGCGGCTCGCAGCGCTTGGTCAAGCATTTGGGCAAGCTCAGGGCCAAGGAGCTATGCTTTTTCGGGGAGATCTTCAGCGCGAAACGGGCGCTGGAGATCGGGCTGGTCAATGAATTGGTTGAGCCGGGCAAACTCATGGACCGGGCCAAGGAGCTTGCGCGCAAGCTCATCACCGAGACCAGCCTGGTCGCGGTCGGGCTGTGCAAGCAGGCGATTGAATACGGCTCCAGCCTCCCGCTTGACGAGTCGCTGCTTCTGGAGCAGAGCCTATTCGCGCTCTGCTTTGATTCGCAGGACCAGAAGGAAGGCATGGCCGCGTTCCTCGAGAGAAGAAAACCAAAGTTCACCGGCAAGTGATGTATCGCGACCAAGGTCGCTCGCACATTTAAAAATTGTCGACAGACAAGAGTGTCTATCGCCCGAAGACATTAAAGGAGTTGAGTAATGGAATTGAAGCTGACCGAGGACCAGAGGATGTTGCAGGAGATGGTTCGCGATTTCGCGAAGAACGAGGTATCTCCCAAGGCCGAGCACATTGACCGCACGGGCGAATATCCGAAGGAGATCATCGCCAAGCTGGCGGAGCTGGGGTTGATGGGCGTGGAGGCGCCCGCGGAATGGGACGGCGCCGGCATGGACCCGCTCTGCTACGCCATCGCCATCGAGGAATTGAGCGTGGCCTCCGCGGCGGTGGGCGTGATCGTGTCGGCTCACAATTCCCTATGCGTCAGCCCGATCCAGAAATTCGGCACCGAGGCGCAGAAGCAAAAATATTTAAAGCCTCTTGCCTCGGGCAAGATGCTGGGATGCCTGGGCCTGACCGAGCCGAGCGCGGGTTCGGACGCGGCCGCGGTCAAGACCAAAGCCGAACTCAAGGGCGACAAATGGATTCTCAACGGCACCAAGCTCTTCATCACCAACGGCAAGGAATCAGGAGTTTCGGTGGTGATCGCGCGCACCGAGAGCGACCAGACTCACCGGGGCTTGAGCGCGTTCATCGTTCCCTCTGGCGCTCCCGGCTTTTCGCTGGGCAAGGAGGAAGAGAAACTGGGCATCCACGGGTCAAGCACCATGGAGCTGATCTTTGAAAACTGCGAAATACCGAAAGATAACCTCCTGGGCGAGCGCGGCAAGGGCTTCGGGGTCACCATGTACACCCTTGACGGCGGCAGGATCGGGATCGCCGCCCAGGCCGTGGGCATTGCCCGGGCAGCGTATGAGGCGAGCGTGAGCTTTGCCAAGGAGCGCGTCCAGTTCGGAAAACCGATCGCAAGCTTCCAGGCCATCCAGTGGATGGTGGCGAACATGGCCACCGAGATCGATGCCGCGCGTCTTCTGGTCTGGCGCGCGGCGTGGATGAAGCAGGAAAAGCTGCCCTATAGTCCGGAAAGCGCAATGGCCAAGCTATACGCCGCGGAGGTCGCGCAGCGCGCGGTGGTGGACGCGGTGCAGGTCCACGGCGGGTACGGATACGTCAGGGACTATCCGGTCGAGCGCTTCTACCGCGACGCCAAGATCACCTCCATCTACGAGGGCACTTCCGAGATCCAGCGAATGGTCATCGCCAACAACATCTTCAAGGACGCGCTCAAAGGGAAATAGGCCCGATGGCTCATAGCCATCCCCTATTACTTGACAGGGTTTCAGAAAGGCGCACAATGTATTGTAAGGGAGGAGGACCGCCGCGGTGAAAGGATTCAAACCAAGGGCAAGGCTCTTAGTTTGCCCAAATGCCTAATTTTATAATAGGAGAACTCTTTTGCGGGCCAGGTGGCTTGGCCTTAGGGGCTAAGCGGGCTTTGGTTCGTAAGGGCGGTTCCTCGCATCGGATACTCCATGGATGGGCTACAGACTACGACCGCGATACATGCTACTCTTATCGGTCTAACATCTGCCCCGAAAGACCGGGATCGGTGATCTGCGCGGATATCAGAAAAATCAAGTTCCAAACTCTAGCACGGATATCCAAGATCAACGCGCTGGCTTTCGGATTTCCCTGCAATGATTTCAGCATCGTGGGCAGGCAGAGAGGAATGGATGGGGTATATGGGCCACTTTACCACTATGCTGTGGAAGCCCTGAAATTTTTCAAACCCATCTGGTTTCTCGCCGAAAACGTCAATGGGCTCAGAAATTCGGATGATGGCAGGGCCTTCGGCATTATTTGCTCGGAAATGGCAGAGGCTGGTTATGCTCTCTACCCTAATCTTTACAAATTTGAACAGTACGGCGTCCCACAGTCAAGGCATAGAATTATCATTGTTGGTATTAGGAAGGATCAAGATATTTCTTTCGCAATACCTTCCACAAGGCCATATTTGGGTTTAAATGTATCCTGCAGAAAAGCCTTGGAAGAGCCTCCAATTTCATCACGCGCTCATAATAATGAACAGACCAAACAATCGCCGCAAGTCATTCGGCGGCTCAATTATATCAAGCCCGGCGAAAATGCCTTTACCGCCCAAATGCCTGAAGACTTGAGATTGAAGGTTTTAGGGGCAAAGATAAGTCAAATTTACAAACGCCTGGATCCGGATAAACCTGCCTATACGATTACCGGGAGTGGAGGCGGGGGAACCCATGTTTATCATTGGCGCGAAAATAGGGCGCTCACAAACAGAGAAAGAGCGAGGTTACAGACCTTCCCCGATAATTTTTATTTCTGCGGCTCGAAAGAAAGTGTGAGAAAACAAATTGGAATGGCGGTCCCCCCTAGAGGGGCTAAAATCATCTTTGAGGCCATTTTAAAAACTTTTGCGCATATATCATATGAGAGCGTTCCCTGTAATATGACGGTAAATATTTCCAAGGATAGCTTGAGAATGCTCCGCAAATCGCGTCCGGAACAATTGGCTTTGGGCTGATGCATTAGCACAATGATATCGGGAGGCGGAAATTATTGCTTACTGACAAGTTGTTTGAATCAATCTTAATCGAACCCGCCAAATTGGAAAGAGACGAACTCTTCATTGTAAGTGGATATGCGACATCGGCGATGGCCTTTCATCACCTGGATCGGCTGCGCAGTATGAGCCTCAAGCCTTGCGTAAAACTGATAATCGGGATGTGCTCCCAAGACGGCTTGCCTTTGAGCAATCACCGAGGTTTCCAAAAGGTCGTGGATGAAGATTTTAAGGGTCAAATTGAGTGCAACTATCTTGTTGAGGGGGCACCGGTTCACTCAAAGGTATATCTCTGGCTAAAAGAAGGGAAGCCTGATTTGGCATTTTTAGGGTCTGCAAATTATACGCAAAACGCATTTGGAGGAAATCTCAGCGAGGCGATGGAACAGTGTGACCCCAGCGAAGCATTTGCTTATTACAAGAAGTTGTCCTCCCATTCAATTTATTGCACTCACGAAGATGCGGAACATTTTGTCACCATCTACAGTGATAACTATTTCGCGCGCCTCAAGAGAGAAAGGAAATACGCGGATGAGGTTTTGAAGAGAAAGCGGTCAAAAGGCGAACCTATAATCGGCCAGCCCAAGATCTCTGTCAGCCTTCTAGATAATGATGGCGATCTGCCGCAACGAAGCGGATTGAACTGGGGGCAGAGGCCGGAAGAACATAGAGAGCCGAATCAAGCGTATATAAGATTGCCGGCTCCGGTTTATAAATCTGACTTTTTTCCTCCAATCGGTTCGCACTTTACAGTTCTAACGAATGACGGCAAAGTTTTGATATGTTCGCGCGCGCAGCAAAACGGCAAAGCCATTCACACACCTCATAACAATAGTCTAATAGGAGAGTATTTTAGGGGTATATTGGGAATTGCCTCAGGGGATAGAGTGACCAAAAAGGATCTGAAAGACTACGGAAGAACGGGGGTCGATTTTTATAAAATTGATAGCGAAACCTATCATATGGATTTCTCTCCTCCCCGTGGCAGATAATTTAACAAAAAGTCAGCGCCGGAAAAACATGCAAAACATCCGCTCTCGCGGAACAAAGCCTGAGCGTCTTGTATTTTCAGCATTGCGAAAACGCGGCATATACTTTGCTCCTTATGTAACGAATCTGAAGGGAAAACCCGACATTGTATTTCGCCGCAAGAGGGTCGTCATTTTCATTGATTCCGATTTTTGGCATGCGCATAAGAAGCATTTTGTCATGCCCAAATCCAATACTCGGTACTGGAAAAGCAAAATCAGATCAAATAAAAAAAGAGACGAGATCGTTAATCGCGAGCTTAGAAGTCAAGGGTGGAAAGTAATACGGATATGGGAGTCTGATATCAAAAAGAACTTGGATAAATCCATCTCCAAAATTCTCAAAGCCATAAACTCAATCAATTGATCCTGTTAGCTACAAGCATGAAGATACAAGAAGTTGCTCGGGGAATCTTTTTCATTCCCGGCCGGAACCGGGGCGCGTATCCGTTCTGCAATTCCATTTATATTGAGGATGAAGTCCGGGCGGTGATTGACCCGGCGTCGGACAAGAAGGAGCTGGAGCGGTTGCAGGACGTGCGGCTGGCAATCTTGAGCCATTTTCACCTGGACCATATCCGGGAGTTGCGGTCGCTGCCGGGAGCGGAGGTCGCCATTCACAGCTCCGAGTCCGGGGCGCTGGGTGATTGGAGGAAGCTTTCGGGCCTGATTTTTTTTGCAGACGAGGATCGTGCGGAAATAGAGGCATGGATTGAAAGCCAGTCTCGATTGTTCAAGCCTGAACAATGGAATTTCAGGATCAGCAGGAAGCTAAATGACGGCGACGAGATCGACCTCGGCAAAACCAGGATCAAGGTCATCCACGCCCCGGGCCACACCGTGGGCCACTGCTGCTTCTGGTTTCCGGAGCAGGAGATTCTGTTCACCGCGGACATCGACCTCACCGAATTCGGACCCTGGTACGGCAACGCCTGCTCCAACCTGGAAGAATTTTGCAATTCTCTTGCCAAGCTCAAGGCATTGCGCCCAAAATTGGTGGTCACCGGCCACGAGGATGGAATTGTAAGCGGGAGTACATTTCAGGGCCGGTTGGAGAAATTCCGCTCCGTGGTCTTTACCCGCGAGAACAAGCTGCTGGACGCGCTTTCATCCCCCAAATCACTTGATGAAATCGCCGGCCTTGGGATCATTTACGGCGAGTTCCTGGCCAAAGCCCCGGCCGCGCTCAAGCCGATTGAAAAGAGAATGGTCATCCATCATCTGAAATGGCTGGAGCAAAAAGGCATGGCGCGCGAAGAAAGCGGGCGCTGGATCAGGGCCTGAATTGTCTTTGGCCGCGGCTTCAAGAGTTCAGCCGCGCAGGGCTTTGATGGCTTTTTTGTAGTCCCTGGCCTTGAACACTCCGTTGCCGGCCACGAGCACGTCGGCGCCGGAGGCGATGATTTTGGGCGCGTTCTTTTCGCTGACTCCCCCGTCGATCTCGATCAGGGTCTTGAGTCCGAGCTTATCGATCCCGCTCCGGGCCAGGAGGATTTTGTCGTACATGGTTGGTATGAAGGTCTGGGCGCCGAACCCGGGGTTCACGGTCATGAGCAAAAGCACGTCGGCATAGGGGATGATCTCGTCAATGGCGGAGATGCTGGTGCCGGGGTTGATGGCGAGTCCGGCCAGGATTTCGCGGCCGAGCGCGTCTCCGGCCTGCTTGACCTGCTGGAGCGCGCGGTGGACGTGCGGGCAGGCCTCCAGGTGAACTGTTATCCAGTCCGCGCCCGCTTTGGCAAAGGCATCAATATAGGCTTCCGGCTTTTCAATCATGAGGTGGACGTCGAGCGGGAGGGTGGTTGCGCTCCGCGCGGCCTCGACTATGGGCGGTCCCCAGGTGATGTTGGGCACGAAGCGGCCGTCCATCACGTCGATATGGATGAGGTCTCCGCCCGCCTTCTCCGCCGCCTGGATTTCCTCGGCCAGCCGGCCAAGGTCCGCGGACAGGATGGAAGGGGCGATTTGGACTTTCCTTTTGGCCGCCATTGCCAAGCAATTTATAGCGAAAAGCCGATGATGTCAAAGCGGCTCCATGTTTTTGGTGTTGACGCTTGGGCCGGATGTGATAAGAATGTTAAGGAGAGAGCGAGGAGGAGCGAGTGGCGACAATATGGTTATATGCGCTGGTCAGCGTGGTTGCGGTGAGTCTGTTGTCCCTGATCGGGGTCTTCACCCTGGCGCTCAGGCGCGAGTTCCTGCAAAAGATTTTGCTCTACATGGTGAGCTTCGCGATCGGCGGCCTGTTCGGGGACGCCTTCATCCATTTGATCCCGACGGCTTTTGAGCGCTTCGAGCGGAACGTCAGCGCGTCGATGCTGATCCTGGTCGGCATTTTGCTTTTTTTTGTGCTGGAGAAATTCATCCGCTGGCGGCACTGCCACATGGTGCCTTCCGAGGCGCACCCGCACCCGGTGGTGTGGATGAACATCATGGCGGACGCGGTGCATAACTTCTTTGACGGGGTGGTGATCGGCGCCAGCTACAACGTCAGCCTGCCGCTGGGCATAACCACCACGCTCGCGGTGGTGCTGCACGAGATCCCGCACGAAATCGGAGATTTCGGCATCCTGATCTACGGCGGGCTGACCGCGCGAAAGGCCATCTTCTTCAATTTCCTCTCCGGGCTAACCGCCATCGCCGGAACCGCGGTTTCCCTCATGGTCGGCCCTCACCTCCAGGGATACTCCGAGGCCATGCTCCCGGTCACCGCCGGCGGGTTCCTCTATATCGCGGGCACCGACCTGGTCCCGGAACTGCACCAGGGATGCGATATCAAGCCCTCGGCATCCGCAATTCAGTTCGTCCTCATCCTGCTCGGGATCGCCTTGATGGCGCTCATGCTCTTGATTGAAAAGTAGGCTTGCCCAGGAGATGTTCGGAGTTGCGGGGGTCTCAGGTGAAATCTGAAATTTGAGATCTGGGATCTTATTCAGAACCTTCCCCTGATGCCCGCGCTCAGCGGATAGCCGTTGGGAAAATTTTTGCCGGATATGGGCACGCCCGCCTGAAGCCAAAAGTCGTAATCCCGGCCGGGTTGATATTGCACCCCGGGCGAAAAAAGCAGAAGCTGCCGGGCGTCATCCAGGTTTTCGCCCTCCAGCTTGTTGGCGTCCTGGGAGAAGAAGCCGAGGCTTGCGAACGGCGCCCATTGATCAGTGAGCTGGCAGAGAAAATCGAGCTTGATTTCAAGACTTGGTCCGGGCTCGAAATTCCGGGTGTTTTCCAGCCCTTCGATCCCGGTTTTGATATTGCCGGCCAAACGCCAGCCGTATTCCGCGGACCCGCGCACGGCGAATTTCTTGCCGCTCCATTGCGCGGCCAGGGCCGGGAAAATATCCACCGAGGGGTCTCCGGTGCGGATGTTGGATTGCACCAACTGCTCGTTTTTGAGGTCAAATGTGCGGTCGGGCTCTCCGGTGGGCGCGCTGAGCCTCAATCTTAAAGCCAACTCCGGGCCTTTCTCCCCGGACTGATAAACCCTGAACAAGGCGTAGCCGGAAAGGTCTCCGATGCCCTGGCCTTTGGCATAGACTTCGCGGCCGGAGAAAAAGGGAATCTCCGCCCCCAGTTCCAGCCAATCAAAAGTTCCATGTCCCAGCCCCATCTTGCCGCTGAACAATTCGTAATCTCTCGGCGGCTTCTCGCTCTCGCCGTGCTCATTGAAAAACTCGTCAGCGGAAAGATACGAAAAGTTAGAGCGCAGCTCAAAAAGTCCGCGGGAAAGCAGAAGCGGCCGCTCAACCTCCCGAGACGGATACAACTCCAGGGGTTTGGAGCCCGGCTCAACCGCCGGCACCGGCTGGCTTGGCTTTGGCTGCTCGGTGCTTCCGGATTGAGGCGCCGGTTGGACCGCCTGCTCCTGGCCGGGGGGCTCTTCCGGCTCTTGCGGCTCCTGCGCCTTGAGCGCTCCGCCGGCCAAGACCAAGACCAGGCAGAGCGCGAGACGGCTCGGACTCACTTTTTGAGCGCCTCGCTGATTTTGGCTTTGATGTCGTCGGGGTTGTACCCGTGGAAAAAACCGTTGACGAAAACGCTGGGGGTTGCGCTGACGCCGACATTCTTGCCTTCGGCCTGATCCGCCGCCAGCTGCTCCCGGTATTTCCCCTCTTCCAGGTCGGATTTCAACCGGCTGACGTTCAGCCCGGCCTCTTTGCCCAACTCAAGAATTTTTTCCTTCAACTTGTCCTCGCTCTCCTGGCCGAGCCGGGTAAGGTCCCCCCGGTTCTTGAACAGCAAGTCATGCATTTGCTTGAACTTGCCCTGAGCGGACGCGGACATGGCCGCTTCGTGCACCAATTGGGCCTTGGGGTGGACCACGAAATTCTTGTAAAAGACCGCCATGCCCGGGTTCTGGGCCTGGAATTCCTCCAGAATCTGCCCCATCCTTTCGCAATACGGGCACTGGAAGTCGGAGAAGATGACTACCTTGACCTTGGCGTTCCGGCTCCCGATCACCGGGCCCCCCTCGAGGTTGAAGCTGTATTCCTTGCCCTGCTCGATCTTCGGGCCGCGCTGCTTCTCAAAGTATTCAACGAGCTTGGCGACCTTGTCCTCAATGTCGTTAAGTCTGCTCTCAAGGCCGGCCTTGCCGGTCAGCTTGCCGCCCGCGGCCAAAAGCTCCTCGGCCTTCTTCTTGATGGCGTCTGCGTCGCCGCTATAGCGCCGGCCGTTTATGAAAATCGAGGGAGTGCTGCTGATCTTGACCTGCTGGGATTCCTGCTCCTCCTTGTCAAGCACCGGCTTGTACTTGTGGCTTTCCAGGTCGGCCTTGAACTGATCAACGTTGATCCCCACGGTTTGCGCCAGCTCAACCAGCCGGGCCTGGTATGCCGCCTGGTCGCCCGAGCTGAGCTGTGTAATCTGCCCCTGGTTCTCGAACAACAGGCTGGCGAATTCCCAGTATTTGCCCTGGGCATTGGCGGCCTGACCAGCCTCGTGCTCGAGCGCCGCAGTCGGGTGCACGAGCTTGTCCTTCATGTAGAGCGCATATTTGCCGGGATTGTTCTTGACTAATTCCTCCAATGCCTTTTCCATGGTTTTGCAGTAAGGGCAGAGGAAGTCGCTCCAGACAACGATCTTGACCTTGGCGTTCCCATTGCCCAGCATGGGAGTCCCGTCGAGATTGAAAGTGTATTCCTTGGTGTCCTCGTTAAAAATCCCGGCCAGCTTGCCCTGAATCTGCTCAAGCTTGGCGTCCAGGCTCTGGCCCGTGCTCAGTTTGACGTCTTTTTCGCCCAGACCCCCGCCCATAAGCTCTCCAACCAGAACCCCGGCCAGGAACAGAATTATCCCCGCGATCAAATACCCGATTTTTCCCTTCATTTCGGTCTCCTTTGCTTATGCCCGATTTAGATACCTATTCTTTTATAAAACCAGCCGATTGTCAAACTGATTGGATTTAGAGGCAGCTTAAAATTTTTTGTGCCGGATAAAATATTGGGCGCCGCTCGCAATAGAGCGGCATAAAGCAATCCAAAGGAGGGCGCCGGCCGTGTCGTTCCGGTTCGTCAACTTCTCCCAATTCTAATTCCATAACCAAAACCAAGTCCCGATATTCGCCTTGACGCAAAATGATTGACATGATCCATCTTTCATTTGCCGATTACGCGCGAAACTGCCCGGCTTATATTGCAAAAATTGCAGGGGTTTGTTGCCCGCGGCTTGAAATTTCCGCGCGTCCGCGGCTGGCCCGCCCCAGTGAATCTGAAATCCGCTGAACCCCCAAAATGCCGGCCGTTTCATTTTTTACTTGACAATTTTGAAAAAATGTTCTATTTTCTGAATTCTGATATTATTTTTGAATCGATATTCTAAATTTTGAATCTAAATTACGGCGCAGAAAAAAGGAGAGGGCTCCCATGTCCAGAGAATTGAGCAGGAAAGAGCGGGAACACGTGACTCGACGGCAGGAGATTTTGGAGGCTGCCCTGAAGTTGTTTGCGGAAAAGGGTTACCACCAGACCTCGATGAGCGAGATCGCGAAAGCCGCGGAGTTCAGCATCGGGACGCTGTATGGTTTTTTCAAGAACAAGGAGGAGTTGTTTTACATGTTGTTCAATGAGGAGATCGAGGGCATCACTCGGCAGGTTCAGGACCGCCTGGCTCCCCTCCAGAACCCCTCGGCCAAGCTCGAGGCCATGCTGGAAAGCCTTTTCGATTATTTCGAAAAGCGGCACGAAGCGTTTGACATTTTCTCGGCCAACCACAAGACCTTTGACTCCAGCCTGAAAGACAACCTGGGCGCCATGATCAATGAAAAACACATCCTGTTCCTCCGGATCCTCTCCGAAATGATCCAGCAGGGCATTGAGGCAGGCGTTTTCCGGCCGCTGCGTCCGGAGGAGATGGCTCTCACCTTCATGGGTCTGGTGAACGGTTCGATCCTGTTGTGGCTGGAATCGGGCAGGAAGTATTCCATCCGCGAGCGGGTACCGGAGTTGATGGAAATCTTCCGACACGGCGTTGAGAAATAACTCGTGCTACGTAGCGTAGCTACTACGCAGAGTAGCAAAGGAGGGATAGTTCATGAAGATTCGGGCAGTAGTCCTGTTTTTAGCGTTCCTTTTGCCGGGCGTGCCTTGGGCCCAGCAGGCTGAGCCGGCGACCCCGCCTTGGAGCGGGGCGACCGCGCCGACGGAGCAGCCCCGCCTTGAAGCGGGGTCTGCCGGGCCGCAAGCCCTTTCGCTCACGCTCGATGACGCGGTGAAGCTGGGACTGGAAAACAGTCCGCAGGTGAAGATGGCGGAGGCCAACGTTAACTATGCCAAGGGCAAGCTGACCAGCGCGGGGGCCAACTTGTGGCCCAGGGTCACGGCCAGCGCGAGTTACGTGCGCAGCAATACGCTTCCCACTTTTACGATCGGAGAGCCGATGATGATTCCAACCAGTTTTCCCATGGGCGGGCCCAGCGGGCCGCCCCTGGCCCCGGACCATCTCCACTTGTGGGGCTTTCCCTCGTTTGAAATGACCAGCGACAGGACCGGAGACATCTACATCGCGAAGCTCGAAGCGACCTACCCGATTTTCACCGGCTTCCGGGTCGAGAACGGGTACAAGGCGTCCCGGCTGCAACTGGACTCCAGCAAGTCCGACCTTGCGCAGCAGCGCGAGAACCTGGTCTATCAGATCAAGCAGGCCTTTTACTCGGTGCTCCTGACCCAGGAAATGGTCAAGGTGGTGGACCTGTCGTATAAGACCATGGAAGACCATTACAAGCAGGTGCTGGCGCTCTACGCCGAGGGTTACGTTTCCAGCCTGGACGTGGCCCAGATCGAAGCCCGTCTGAGCTCGATCAAGCCCCAGCAGATCCAGGCCAAGAACGGGCTGCGCATGGCCAAGCTCGGCCTGGCCACGCTCGTGAACGTGGACCCCGCCCAGGACATCCAGATGGTCGGACAGCTGGAATATGCGGAAGAAGAGCTCCCTTCCCTGGACCAGGCGGTCAAGGAGGCCATGAATAATCGGCCGGAACTCAAGACCCTTTCTTTCCGCAAAGACCAGACCAAGGCCCTGGTGCGCATCGCCCAGGGCGGGTTCCTGCCCACCATCGCCCTGTTCGCCAACTACCAGTGGAACCAGGGACAGGACATGCCGCCCAATGACAAGGTCTGGAGGGACGGCTACCAGGCGGGAGCCAGCGCGAGCATCCCGATCTTTGACGGCTTCGCGGCCATCGGCGAAACCCAGGCGGCCAAGGCCCAGTACCAGCAGGTGATCTGGGGCGAGCAGGCGTTCAAGGCCGGCATCCAGGCCGAGGTGACCTCCAGCTACCTGCAGCTATTGACTTCCAGGGAACAGGTGGACGCGGAAAAGGTCAGCGTTGTGGCGGCCCAGAAGAATTTTGACGCCGCGGAAAAACGCTACCGAGAGGGCTACGTCAACCAGTTGGACGTGCTGGACGCGGAGACCAACCTGACCGCGGCGCAAGCCGGATATTTGCGCGCAATCAGCGCTTATTTGATTGCCAGGGCCGCTTTGGACAAAGCGACCGGCAAGGAGGTGTAGGGCGATGAAAAGAAGTACAATCGGTTTTTTTGCGGTGGTGGGAATTCTGGTGCTGGCGATCCTGATCGTGGGCATAATGATGGTCAGCAAGCAAAAGAAGGAAACCGGCCAGGTCGCGGAAGTGACCGTGCCGGTGGTGGTGATGGAGGTCAAGACCGGGGAGATCGAAGACGTGATCGACCTGACCGGATACGTGGACCCCAAGGACACCGTCAACGTGGTCAGCAAGATCCCGGGCAAATTCACCCGGGAGGTGGTTGAGAAAGGGACTTTTGTGGCCAAGGACCAGGTGATCGCTTACGTCACGAGGGAGGACGTGGGGGTCCAGTTCGAGCCGTTCCCGGTCAAGAGCCCGATCGCGGGCATGGTCGCCAAGTTCCTGTTCGACCCCGGGGCCATGGTCGGTCCCCAGTTCCCGATCGCGGTGGTGGTGGACATCGGAAGCGTGGTGATCAAGACCTCGGTGGTGGAAAAAGATTTTGCCAAGGTCAAGATCGGCCAACTCGCGCGGGTTTTCACCGACGCGTATCCCGACCGGTTTTTTGAAGGCCGGGTGAGCAAGCTGGCGCCCACCCTGGACGCGGCTTCCCATACCGCGGAGACCGAGATCACGATTCCCAACCGCGGCCACACGCTGCGGCCCGGCATGTTCGTGCATTTGGAGCTGGTGGTGGATAAACACCAGAATGTCGTGGTGGTGCCCAAGACCGTGGTCTCAAAGCGCATGGGCAAGGACATGATCTTTGTGTTTAACCCGGGCTCGAACGTGGTTGAAATGCGCGAGAGCAAACTCGGGTTCTACGACCTCAAAAATTATGAAGTCCTGGAGGGGGTCAAGGCCGGCGAACTGGTGGTGGCCGAGGACCAGGCGATCCTGCAGCACGGGGTAAGGGCCAGCATCGCCAAAAAAATCGGCGCGGAGCCCGGCCCGAAACAGGAGACCGCGGTGAAGCCGGAGGTCAAATAAAATGAATATATTCGCGTTTCCGGTCAAGCGGCCGGTCACCATTGTCATGAGCATGCTGATCGTCGCCATCATCGGCGGGATCGCGCTCTGGAGGATGAAGCTTGAACTCATCCCCAAGATCACCTTTCCCAACGTGCTGGTCATCTACACCTATGAGGGCTCGGGCCCGGAAGAGATCGAAAAGACCATTGCCCGCACCGTGGAAGCTGCGATCAAGACGGTCGCGGACGTCAAAAAGGTTACCTCAACCTCGGGCGAGGGCGTGCTCCTGATCAACTGCGAGTTCAACTGGGGGGTTGACCTCGCCGCGGCCTCCATCGACATGCGCGAGAAGATCGACCTGGTTAAGGACTATTTGCCCGAAGGCGCGAGTGACCCGATCATCATGCGCATCGACATCACCCAGATGCCGGTCCTGTTCATCTCGGTCGATTCCGAAACCCGGGACATGGCCGAACTGGGCGATATCGCCGATGACATCGTGGCGCCCATGCTCGAGCGCATCCCCGGCGTGGCCACTGTGGCCGTGATGGGCATGCGCAGCCGCGAGGTGCACGTGGACGTTGACCGAGCGAAGCTGGACGCTTACGGCATCGGCCTGGACACCCTGATCAACATGATCCGTTACGAGAACCTGGACATGAGCGCGGGCAACATGGAGATCGGCAACTCCCGCTACCGCATCCGCTCCAAGGGCGAATTCGAAGACCTGGAGCAGATGTCCAACCTGCTGGTCGGGTTCGGCATCAGCCCGGCCCAGATGCAGGCCAACAAGCTCACCGCGCTCACCGGCATGGGCAACCCCATGGCCGGAAAAGGCGCCATCAACCCCATCCGGCTCAAGGACGTGGCCGAGGTGGTCGAAGGCCTGTCCGACCTCAACGGCCGCGCGCTCCGGCTGACCCGCTCGGGAGAACATGAGGGGATCGGGCTGGCGATCATGAAGGAAAGCGACGCCAACCTGGTGGAAGTTGCCAGGACCGTTGCCGAGGCGCTGCCCGGCATTGAGAAGAATTTGCCCCAAGGCGTGACGATCAACATCAACTTCAACTTCTCGGACTTCGTGACCGACGCAATCAACGCCCTGAAGCGGGCCGCGGTCGAAGGCGGGATCTTTGCGGTCATCATCATTTTCATCTTTTTGTGGGAGGTTGTGCCCACCCTGATCATCGGCGTGTCCATCCCGCTCTCCCTGTTCTTCGCTTTTGTCTGCATGTATTTCTCGGGCTATTCGCTCAACATCATGACCATGGGCGGACTGGTGATCGCCCTGGGCAAGATGGTGGACGACTCGATCGTGGTGCTGGAGAACATCTACCGCCACATCCATTTGGGGGACGACCCCAAGCAGGCCTCGGAGATCGGCACCCGGGAAGTGGCGGTCGCGGACATCGCGGCCACCATTGTCGCGGTAGTCATATTCCTGCCCATCGCCTTCATCACCGGGCTTTCCGCCCAACTCTTCCGCGCCTTCGCGGCCACCGTCGCCTTTGCCCTTGCCGGCTCTTTGTTTGCCGCGTTCACCGCCATCCCCATGCTCTGCAGCCAGCTTTTGCGCAAGCACGTGCCCAAGCCCGGCAAAAAGGTGCGGCACCCTTTCCAGGTCATCCAGAACGGCTACACCGCGCTCCTGGGCTGGGCGCTCGATAACCGGGGCAAGGTCATGGTCATCGCGCTTCTGGTCATCATCCTGACCGGGCTCATGGCCGCGCAAGTCCCCACCGAATTCATGCCCAACATGGTGGGCGGGATGTACATGGGCAAGATCAAGCTCCCGCTCGGGACGCCTTATGAACAGACCAACAGGATCATGACCAGGGTCATGCATGAAATGCGGACCAAGATTCCGGACTTCGATGCCTTTTTTGCCATGATCGGCGAGACCAGCAAGCCCGAGGAAGCCGCTTCCCACGGCGGACAATCCACCGGAACCCACGAGGCCCAATTCTTCATGAAAATGAAAAAGTTCGCCCAGGGCAGGACCACCACCGACCAGGACTTGAGAGACCTTTTTGACAAAATGGCCCGGGAAAACCCGGCCGCGGACGTGTCTTTCCGGCCGGCCGGAAGCGTCACCCAGTCAACCACCAAGCCGATCACGGTCAAGGTCTTCGGGGACGACCTGGACGCGCTCAAGACCATTTCCAACGGCATCGCCGCGCAAATGAAAAAGGTCGAGGGCTGCCGCAACGTGACCACCTCGCTCGAGCAAGGCACGCCCGAGCAGCTCTTCCGCTTCGACCGCGCCAAGCTTTTCAATTACGGGGTGGTCGCGGCCCAGGCGGAGATGGCGCTGCGCACCGCGGTTTACGGGCAGCTGGCCAGTCGCTACCGCACGGGCGGAAAAGAATACGACATCGTGGTCCGACTGGAGAAAGACCAGCGCAAGGACTTGAAGGACCTGGGCAACATCCCGGTCTCATCGCCCATGGGCTTCATCTTTCCGCTCAAGGAGGTCGGCGAGTTCAAATATAACGAAGGCCCGAGCCAGATCGTGCGCGAGGATTCCAAGCGCCTGGTCACGGTGGAGGCCGACCAGGGCGACCGCAAGCTCGGGCTGATCACCGCGGACATCGCCGACATCATGGCCAACACGCCGCTGCCCGAGGGATACATGTGGGAGTTCGGAGGAGAAATCCAGCAACAGTCCGAGGCCTTCGGAGACCTCGGGATCATGTTCCTGCTCTCCATCCTCCTGGTCTATATGGTGCTGGCCGCGCTCTACGAGTCCCTGGTGCACCCGCTCACCATCCTGGCCGCGGTGCCCTTTGCCTTCACCGGGGCCATCATCGGCCTGTTCATGACCGGAGTGGCCCTGGGCGTCACCGCGTTTATCGGCCTGATCATGCTGGTCGGGATCGTGGCCAACAACTCCATCCTGCTCATTGACTTCGTGCTCACCTATCACCGCCAGGGCATGCCCAGGCGGCAGGCCGTGATCGATGCCGGAAAAGTCAGGCTCCGGCCAATCCTCATGACCGCCATTGCCACCCTGATCGCGGTCGTGCCCATCGCATTGGGCGCCGAAGGCATGGAAATCCAGCAGCCGCTCGGGATCGTCGTGATCGGAGGACTCTTCACCTCAACGCTCCTCACCCTGCTCATCATCCCGGTGCTCTACACCATCTTCGACGACGTGTCCGAGGACATGAAAATCCTGGCAAGGAAATACGTGCTTCGCGAAAAGAAGCCCGAGGAGGCCGAACTCTTCAAACAGGAATAACCCCCTCCAATCATGGCCCTCGGCCCCGCTGCGGGAAGCCCATCCCGCCCCGGGTTTTTTCCGGTCAAATTGGTCGCTGATTTCACCTTTTTTGCCTTCCCGCGGGACTGACGGTGAGCCTTATGGGGAAGGTTCCGGGCGCGGTGACTTTGACCCAGACCTCCACCATCCTCAGGTCGTTCGGGTTCGGTATGACCTTGTGGACCTCCGCTTTCAGCCGCCTCACCATGATCGCCCTGACTTTTTCCATTCGCTCCGACTCCATCACGCTGTCGCTTTCCTCCAAAAGACCCAGGTAGGGAACAGACGGGAGCAACTGCGAGGGCGCCACCACGCTTTGCGCCTTGGCCTGGTATTTCCCCTCCGGCAGCATGAACCTGATGCCGCGCAAGGTGATCGCGCCTCGTTCCATCCCGCCGTGGATGTTATTGATGATCGCCTGGCCGTAAACCACGCCCTGTTTGTTATAGGTTCTGGTGTCAACTGAAAAATGGTAAGGCTCCATCAGGTTATACCTGATCTTGCCGTCCGTGACCGAGACGATCATATAGTTGAAGAACCCGCCCTTGTCCGGAGGGGCCGCAAAAGTAGCGCCGCCTCCGCCCAGCGTGATCAAGGGAATCCCCTGGTATTCGGTCCGGTAATACAGATGCTCATGCCCGGAGAACACCGCGCTCACCGGGTATTGAGCGAGCAAGTCCAGCAAGGCCCGCCGCTCTTTCTTCCATTGAGCGGATTTGGGCAGGCGCGGAAAATATTCATCCCGGACCTTATAAGTATCCGGCGAGGAAAAAAGCGGCCGGTGCATGAACACAAACAATGCTCTCGCGTTTCTTCCCCGCTCCAATTCCTTCTTCAGCCAATCGAACTGAGCGCCGACCACCCTGCCCGCCCGGCCCGGAAGCTCGGTGTTGAGCATGATAAAATTCACCCCGTTGTGCTCAAACGAAAAATAATCCTTTTCCTGGCCGGTGATCTCCTTGAAAACCCGGATCGTCAATGCGCTGTGATAATCATGGTTGCCCGGGACAAAATAGACCGCGGACTCAAGCTCCGGCAGAAATACCGAAATCGCCTCATACTCTTTCCTCAATTCGGACTCCGATTCGCCATACCCGAACACCAGGTCTCCGGTGTGGAAAACCAGGTCCGGGTTGATCAGGCTGGTCTCAACCAGGATCCTGCGGTACGCCTCGGGCAGGGGCGCGCCCGGGGCCGCAATCCGCGAATCGCCGAAAACCACAAATTCAAAATCCTCGGGCGCCTTTGCGGCCCCGGCCGAAAAAGCCAGAAACAAAAATGCCGGCAACATCACCCTCGCTGTCTTCATCCCGTGCGCTCTCCAAAATGCCTGTGATTAATCTAGGAACGAAGCGGGGAGTGTAAAGGGCAGGGGAGCAAAATGGCAAAGTTGGCAAAAGCGCCGCCTCAATTAGAAAATGGGGTCAACGCTTGAATTGTGACTTGACGGGTTTGGGCGGTTGGTCGCATCGGCGCGGGACGATCACCATCGGATTAGCGCGCTGGCCCAGGTGAGTCCTGAGCCGAAGGATGCGATGCAGACCAGGTTTCCGTCCTTGATTTTGTCTTGATCGAGCGCCTCGGCCATGGCGATGGGTATGGAGCCGGCGGTGGTGTTCCCGTATTTCCGGATGTTGTTGAACATTTTTTCCTCGGGCAGCCCGAGCTTGCGCCCGACCATCAGCGCGATGCGGAGGTTGGCCTGGTGGGGGATGAAAAGGTCCAAGTCCTCGAGCTTCAAGTTGTTGGCCGCAAGCGCCTCGTTCACAACCTCGGCGAACTTTTCCACCGCCATCCGGAAGATGAACTTGCCGTCCATCTTGGGATAGTGCAGGCCCTGGTCGAGCATCTCGTGGCTGAGCCTGGGCACGCGGCAGCTCATGGGCGCGGGTGCCCAGAGCTTGTCAAAAAATTCGCCGTGGGAATGGATGTGGGTGGAGAGCACGCCCTGGCCTTGTTCGCACGCGCCGAGGATGACCGCGCCGGCGCCGTCCCCGAAGAGCACGGCCAGGTCCCGGCCCTCGGTCGAAAGGTTGATCCCCCCGGAATGAACCTCGGCGCCGATCACCAGCACCCGCTCGTATTTTCCGGTCTTGATGAACTGGTCCGCAATCGAGAGCGAATAAATGAAGCCCGAGCACTGGGCCCGAACGTCAATCGCGGCAACGTCCCGGCAGCCGAGCTTGTGCTGCACCAGCACGCCCGAACCCGGGAAATTATAGTCCGGACTGAGCGTGGCGAAAACGATCAGGTCCAAGTCCTCGGGCTTGAGACCGGCCTTGCTCAAAGCCGAGCGGCTCGCCAGAACCCCCAGATCGCTCACCCCTACCCCGTCCTCAACAAACCGCCGCTCACGGATCCCGGTCCGCTCTACTATCCACTCGTCCGAAGTGTCCATCAGCTTGGACAAATCATCATTGGTCACCACCCTCGGCGGCACATAAAAACCCGCGCTCAAAATTTTCGAATTGCGCATTCTCTTCTCCCCCATTCGGGCGCCAAACATTCTACCACAGCACTTCTGAAATCGCAGCGCTCACCCGCCCTGCCGGTATTTCCAGTTTCTGCTTTCACCGCAAAGGCGCGGCGCGGTTCTGGCTTGCGGGCGCTTGACTTGTTTACCCAATTTGGGTAGAATTATACCCATAATGGGTAGCAGGCGGTTGGGTAAGAATTTATCGGAGGCTCTGTTTGGGAAGGGCCGTCGCGAGGTCTTGGCTCTGTTTTTCACCAACCCGGGCCGGTCTTTTTATCTTGCGGAGATAGTCAGGCGGATAGGGAGCGGGCACGGCACGGTCCAGCGCGAACTGAAGCGGCTGTCTGATTCGGGAATATTGACCAGGTCGCGCCGCGGCCGGCAGGTCTATTACCAGGCCAACCCGAAGTGTCCGGTCTTTGCCGAGTTGAAAGGCCTGATGCTGAAGACCGCGGGGCTTGGCGAGGCGGTGAGAGATGCGCTCTCCGCGATTTCCGGCTCCATCGACCTGGCCTTTATTTATGGCAGTCAGGCCTCGGGGGAGATAACTCCGGCGAGCGACGTGGATGTATTGGTGGTGGGCAAGGTTGACGACCTGGTCTTGCTCCGGGCGCTGAGCAAGGCGGAGCAAAAAATTGGCCGGAGCATAAATTACACCCGGCTGACCGCGTCCGAATTCTCAAAGCGGCGCAAGCAAAAAGGCGGTTTCATATCCCGGGTTTTGTCCGGGCCCAAGATCTATCTGATCGGAGACCCGGATGCGCTTTGACGAGTTGCTCCAATCCGGGCGCATCCGGAGGGAAAAAGTCTCCAGGGCGGAAATCAGCCATCCCCCGAATCTCGTCCTCCGAATCTCTATGGTTTCAGTTTTTCCAGCATCAGCATCATCTGCCCGATGACGAATCCGGACTCGATTTCCCCGAAGCCGGTCAGCGCGACCTCATAGCCTCCGCGCTTGAACTCGTCCGGGGTGGCGCAATATCCGAAATGGGCGTTGGCCAGCCCCGCCACCAGCGGATAGTTGTACCCGAACCCGTGGGCCGAGCTTTTCATGGCAAGTCCTATTTTAGACACGGCCTCAAGCGGAATGGCCATGATCACCACCTCTCCCGCGGAGACCGCCATCAGCGGCATCCTCCGATAGTTTTTTCCCAGAAGCGACCTCGGGATCGGGACCTTGTAAAGATGAATGACCGCGTTCACTCTCGGCCATTCAATCATTGACTTGAGCGGCTCCGCGTTCACCGGCTTGGCCTCCGCGAGCGCCGACATCGCCGCCTCCGCGATCCGGTTCCCCACAATCTCAACGCATTTGAGGTCATCTTTTTCCTCGGGGCTAGCCGGGGCCTGGTCCCCTTGCGCGCCGTTCATGAACATGGCCGTTGCTCCCGGATATTCCTTCTCCAGCCGCGACTTCATGGCCCCGGGCCAGTCCGCGCTCACGCGGAAGCTGTCGGACCCGAGCACGGTGGCGTGCGTGGCAAAGTTGACGAGCAGGGCGATCGTTTTGCCGGAGGCGTTGTCCACCCGGAGCACGGTCACCCGGTCGTCGGTAATGTTGAGCGGGTTTTGGGGATCATAACTTGGCTGGAACCTGCGGGTGCCGTAATCATACGAAGGGTCGCGCCGGTTCAAGGTCAGGCCCGGGACTGATTTTTCTCCCACCCGGAGCGTGGCCGGCTCCAGACGCGCTATCGCCTGCTTGATTGCGTTGGCCACCTGGCCCAAGGTGTATTGATAGTATGTCTCGTCCTTGAAGCTCCCGGGCGCGGAGTGGGTGTGGGTGGCGCTGATCAGGAAATTGGAGTCAATGATGCCGGTGCCCTGGAGTTTCTTGAGCACGTCGTCGCGGAATTTTTTGGAAACGCCTCCGATGTCCATGGTAACGATCGCGGCCATGGCCTGACCGGACCTGAGCACCAGCGCCTCGGCCCGGACCGGGTCATGGACCGAGGTCGCAGGCTTGCCTCCCCGGGCCGAGTACCCGCCCAGCGAGACCTTGAGCTTGTCCACCTCCGGCGTGTATTCCTCGGAGTATGCCCCGGCCTCAATCGCCAGCGCACGGCAACCGAACAAACACAAAAAAACCAACCAAGCCCGTCCGATTTTTCTCATCTCCGAACCTCCTCTCCTTAGGGGTGCGAGTGCCCCCACTCGCACACCTTATCTCCCCAGCCACAGACCATCCCACTCCGAGCCGTTCTTCGCCAAACCGCGCTTCACCGGGTTCCTCTCAAGATACTCCATCTTCACGCGAAAATCATCCTCATC